>Ga0190359_1001057_pt1 | contig 17976 bp, 17 predicted proteins | sample 48721823_MG_FD_161269 | JGI IMG/M metagenome (GOLD analysis project Ga0190359, IMG submission 161269) | Hydrothermal vent microbial mat bacterial communities from Southern Trench, Guaymas Basin, Mexico - 4872-18-2-3_MG | ecosystem: Environmental > Aquatic > Marine > Hydrothermal vents >... | reverse complement strand
GCAGAGACCCTTAAAGCATCTAAATCAAAATCATTTTTTTGAGATTTAATTTCTTTTAAAGTATTATTCCCTATCCAACAAATAATGTTTTTATTTTTTGAAAAAACATCAAACAATTTTGTCAGTTCACTTTCTGTTTCTTTATCGAGTATCTCTGGAAAAACCGATTGAGCAAAAGGATACATTTCATCAAGCTCAATTGGGGCAGGACCTAAAGATGAATCTACTATGATACCGACTTTGCCATTTTTTCTTAAAATTTGTCTTATTTCATTTGAATAATAATTTGAATAAGGCTTAGTATTCTCTGGGAAAACAACAATGTTTTTCGAGGTGGATTTGTACCTATCTAGAAGCCTATTGTGCAATCTGAATACTATTGGTCTGTGAATTGTGCTATTGCCAGTATAAAACATGGCCTTTGTTTTACTTATCGGTTCAAATTTTTCTAACCAACTCTTGTTTTCTTTTAATTTCAACAAATTTAACGCTTCTAATAAATAAGGATTTGAATTAGCTCTTCTTTCTACAAGTTCCCAGAGATTTCCCTGAGAAATCGCGTTTCTAATCTTCTTAATTTCAGCAAAACAGACATAAAGATTGTGCTTAGCAATTTCCTGAACTCTTTGTTTATTTTCAAGTTTCTTCAATTCAGATGCACTATATTTTGAACAAATTGGGCAGTTGCATGGTAGTTCACTAAGATTATCTAATCTTTCTGTCCCCCATGGAAAAATTATGCGATTATCGGCAGCATACTTAGCATAAGAGGATGAATCAAAGAGATCGCATCCCAACGCTACTGCCAAAGGAAAAATAAGCGGATGCCCCGCACCAAACAGATGGACAGGCTTGGAGGGATCTAATCCTCTTTTTGAAGAAATAATGACCTTTACTAGATCAGAATATCTCTGACTTTCCATTAGTGGAACTACCCCACCTATGGGATAAAAATCAGCACCAAGTTTACTAACATCTTTTGCACATTTCTCCCTTAAGTCTGGATAAATGGACCCCTGTACTGGACAAGCAAGAGCCATATCTCCTTTGATTTTGATACTTTCTTTTGCTCGCTTTAAAGTTTCTCTCATTCCTTCTTCTGCTTGTTTCTTTTTTTGATCTGGAGTGCCAAAAACATCTAGTATCGTTCCTATATCTACTCCAATATCTCTTTGAAATTTTACAATTTCTAATGGTTTAACTTCTACATCCCCATAGATGTATGATTGAAAAGTACCAGAGTCAGTCATAATTGGTCCATCAAAATCAATCAATTTGTGAATCCCATCTTTCAGTGATTTTTCCCTGAGAATTTCATCTTTTTTGATTATGTAAGAGTTAGTAATCACGATATCTGTACCAAAAAGTTTTTTCATTTCTTTTGGAGAAATAAGCATCCTGTTTGGATTTATTACCGGCATTAGGTTTGGTGTTGTAACTGTACCATGTTTTGTAGCGAGCTTGCATACCCTCCCTGCTGCGTCTCTATCTTTTATTTCAAATTTCATTTTCCAAAACCTGATATTGATGTTATATAAACCTTTGTTTTATCTTTACACCTTTACAAATTTAACCTCTAACGTTTATTAAGCTCCTATTTGAATTGGATTTACTATTCTTTTTAATGTGGCAATTGCAGACAGTGATGCCATATAGCTGGATTTAGGATTGTTTGGGTTAGGCATATTCTCAACCTCTGCTCTTAAGCGCCCAAACTTACCATGAGCTAATATCTTGTGGTTAATGCGGGTTGCAACTGGATCAGCAACAATCTCAACCTTTGTTTTATCAAAACCAATGCCAGCAAGAGATAAACTGGCAGCCACATTGATATTCATTGGGAATTTTTTTACCGCATCTCTAGCATAACCATCGAAAACTATGCTGCGCTTATCAAATTTCTTACCTAGTGATTCAGGTGGTTTTGTTGTAACAAGCGTCACTTCGTCAATTCCACCAATACTAGCTGAAAGAACACCGTCAATGCCACAAACAGCACCAGATGGGAGATAAATTTTGCATTTTTTCTCCTTAGCAATTCTTTCAAGGCGCATTCTGAATTTGTTATCCAATAGGCTTCCCACGCTCATAACAACTAAATCTCTTCCTTCTTTGATTACCTCTTCAGCATATTCTTCAACAGCACCTTGTGAAGCTGCCTCAAAAACAACATCAACATGTTTTAAGAAATCTTTAACCGGTTTAACTTCTGCTTTATTTAAAGAAGATGACAACTTCTTTGAAGCAGCTTTATTGATGTCAAACAAATAGATGTTTTCAATTTCATCCATTTCGTCAGCTGCTTTTCCAACATCTGTTCCAATAGCGCCACAGCCAATTATTCCAAGATTCATAGAATTACCAAAACCTTAAAACATGAACACAATATAAAATGTATCGGAATGAACGACATAGATAGATACTTACAAGAAGATATGGGGGTAGAAGGAGATATTACATCTGATGCATTATTCGGAGATGAGACTGCCGAAGCCGTGATTGTAGCAAAAGAAGATTGCATAGTGGCAGGTTTGGAAGAGGCAAAAATTGTCTTTTCAAAAACAGGAGCAAACGCAGAAAATATGGTGAAAGATGGGGATTTTGTTAATGAAAAAGATATTGTGTGCAAGATAATTGGTCCGGCTAAGTCAATCCTAAAAGGAGAACGTTTGGCTCTTAACATTATTTGTAGAATGAGTGGAATTGCAACGGAAACAAAAGCTATTGTAAATAAATGTAGGAAAATAAATCCCAAAGTTGCTATAGCCGCTACGAGAAAAACAACACCAGGTTTCAGAAAATATGAAAAAAAGGCGGTAGAGTTGGGTGGTGGTGAAACACACCGCTTTGGACTTTATGATGCAGTTATGATCAAAGATAATCACATAAAAATAGCTGGTTCAATTGAAGATGCAATAAAAAAAGTAAAACAAAAGGTTCATGATAAGACAATAGAAGTTGAAGTTGAAAACGAAGAAGATGCACTATTAGCAGCTAACTTGAATGTAGATGTCATAATGCTAGATAATTTTGCACCTGAAAAAGCAAATATGCTTGCAAAAAAAATCAAAGAAGTTAATCCTAAAATTTTAATAGAAATATCTGGTGGAATTACTCCAGATAATATTATAAAATATGCCAACTTTGCTGATCGTATATCTCTTGGATGTTTAACCCACTCAGTGAAAAGTAAGGACTTCTCTCTCGAGATTACTTAAAATTTTTTAGGAAATATTTAATAATCGAAATTGCTTTACAATATTGGAAAATATATATTAATCACAATAATGTGGGGCTTATTGTTGTGAGGGCATGGTGATATTAAGATGAAAAAGATTATAGAAGAAGTAGTTGCTAATGAAAAAAAGAACAAGAAAAATAAAAATGGTAAGAAAAAAGATGTTTTAAACAACTCGCTTACCCGTAACACTCTTAAAAGGAGTATGGCAGATAGAGAATTGGAGGAAGTTTTAGCTTCTCTTACAACCACAATAAAAGTTGTTGGTTGCGGTGGTGCTGGAACAAATACAATTTCCAGATGTATGGCAAGTCAAATTGCTGGTGCCGAGCTAATTGCAATAAACACTGACGCTCAGCATTTATTGCTTTCCGAGGCGCCTAATAAGGTACTGATTGGTAGACATCTTACAAGAGGTCTTGGTGCCGGTTCACTTCCACAGATAGGTGAAGAGGCTGCAAAGGAGAGTGAACAGGACGTTCGTACTGCTTTAGGTCGTGCAGACATGGTATTTGTAACATGCGGACTTGGCGGGGGGACTGGTACTGGATCCGCTCCTGTTGTCGCACAAATTGCAAAAGAAGCAGGTGCACTAACAATTGGCGTTGTCACGCTTCCATTTAGTGTCGAAGGCCTTATCCGTATGGAGAATGCTGAAGCAGGATTGAAAAGATTGAGAGATGTTTGTGATACTGTTATTGTCATACCAAACGATAAACTTCTTGATATAGTTCCAAATCTCTCATTGAATGCTGCTTTCAAGGTTGCCGATGAAGTCTTAATGAGATCTATTAAAGGTATAACTGAGATGATAACCATGCCTGGTCTTGTTAACTTAGATTTTGCAGACTTAAAAACAGTTATGAAAAGAGGCGGTGTTGCAATGATCGGTCTTGGAGAAGCAGAGGGCGAAAACAAAGCAATTAATGCTGTTGTAGAAGCTTTAAACTCACCACTGCTCGAAGTAGACATCTCTGAAGCAACTGGCGCACTAGTCAACGTTACAGGTGGGGAAGATATGACAATCAGTGAAGCAGAGAGAGTCGTAGAAGAGATTTACTCCCGAGTTGATCCAAATGCTCGGATAATCTGGGGTACAACAATTGATCCTGCACTTAAGAAGAATATTCGTGCAATGCTTGTTATAACTGGAGTAAAATCAAAACAAATACTTGGACCAAGTCAGAAGTCATTTGAAAATAAAGAATATGGTATAGATTTTGTTGCATAAAATAACAAAATCTATTAATTTTTATTTTTTTAAATTCTTCCAAATCCTTTAAATATATGTAGTTATTTGACGAATTTGCTTTTAGAGGTGTCTATAAGTGAAATTATTTAAACGTGAAAAACGAGCCGACGATAATCGAACTTTAATCCAAAAGGCATGGGATTTACAGAATAGAATAGAGGCAAGAAAAAATAGAATAGGTAAAGGAAAATATGGCAGAGTTCTAAAGATGGCCCGTAAACCTACGCCCGAAGAATATGCAAAAAGCGCACAGATAACAGGAATAGGCATTCTACTTATTGGGGGCATTGGTTTCGCGACTTTTTATATTGTCCAAGAAGTTGTACCCTGGATAGCAGAACAACTTGGCTTGATATAGGTTGATAAAGAGGTAATTGTTATGGAAGACACAGGTTTTGACGATACTGCTGAAGAAAAATCAAAAATTCTTACAATAAAAACTCAAGTTGGCAAAGAACAGAATACTGCTGATCTCATAAACAGTCGTGCAAATAAATCAAAAATCAAGATTCCTTCCATCCTTGTAGCACCTGAACTTCGCGGTTATGTTTTTTTAGAGAGTTTTGACAAAGAGCGTATTCGTGATATGATAAAAACAATTTCTTATGCTCGTAGTATGCTTGAGGGCGATATACCGATAGAACAAATTGAACATTTTCTAGTTCCAGCATCTGCAGTTGCGAAGATTACGGAAGGAGATGTAGTCGAAATGGTTTCAGGTCCTTTTAGGGGAGAAACAGCAAAGGTTACACATATTGATGATGCAAAAGAAGAAATTACTGTGGAACTTTTCGAATCTGTTGTTCCTATACCGATTACTGTTCGTGGAGAACAGGTTAGAGTTATTAAAAGAAAAGAAGGGGAAGAAAAAACTGAAGAGAAAAAGGAGTAGATCATTATGACTGAGAAAGTAGAAGCACTAGTTGAGGGTGGAAAAGCATCGGCAGGCCCACCACTTGGTCCAGCACTTGGCCCACTTGGTGTAAACATCATGCAAGTGATAAATACGATAAATGAAAAGACTAAGCAATTTGATGGAATGAAAGTACCTGTAAAAGTTTTAGTTGACCCAAAAACTAAGAATTTTGAGATAGAAGTCGGTACGCCTCCTGCATCCTCGTTAATAATGAATGAAATTGGTTTGGAAAAAGGATCAGGGTCTGCAGGTACACATAAAGTGGGCAATCTGAGTATAGATCAAGCCATTAAAGTTGCTAAGATGAAGTATGATAATCTGCTTGGAAAAGAACTTAAACAAAAAACAAAGGAAATCATTGGAACTTGTACGTCAATTGGCGTGACAGTTGAAGGTAAAAAACCTAGTGAAATTCAAAAGGCAATAGATGAAGGAGAATTTGATTCTAAATTTCAATCTTGATTTCATCATCTATTCTTTTTTTGATATCATCCTTATTTAAAGGTTTTTCTAAAAGTCTTTTTTGCATCCTTGCTTTAGGATCGCCAGAGAGTATGTCTTCTCTGATTAATCTCTGCTCTCTCTCTATGGCGATGAGCCTCTCTTTTAATTGTCTAATTTCTTCTCTTAGTTGAAAGAGTGACTCCTCATCTCCCATAAAAAAATGTATGGTTTAATTAGTTATTAAACTTTTAGAATGTAATTAAATTCTTTTAAAACCTCTTTGGAAAAACTGCCTAACTGATTTTATCATTCTATCTCTTCTATAATCCAAAGGCAGGGTTATTCCTTCACCCCAGGTTTTTTTCTTTTCTATTTCTGAAATAATTGTATCTATTTTGAGATCTGTTGTATCTACTGTTGTGTAACCATATCCTGCGTATTCTGGTATATGTGAATCACTACCACCAGTTCCACCCAATTTATACTTTTTAGCAATTTTTGCTGTTTTAAGATTTGATTGTGGGACACTGCATGCATTAAAAACCTCAATCGCAGATATTTTCTTCTGGATTTTCTGTAAATTATCTTTTTTTATACCAGACATGCTGCGAAAGAGATGAGGTATTATTGGCGTTCCACCTGCATCTATAATCTTCTCGATAGTTTCTTCAATAGACAATTTCTTTGGAATGTTATCTTTAACATTTAATGCGATTATATGCCCTTCGAGAGCCGATATTTCAATACCAGGTATTACAACAAAATCTTTTGGTGCAATTTTTACTGCTTTGAGACCCCCTTTGATGTTATTATGGTCGGTTATTGCCATACCATCTAATCCTTTATCCTGGAGTAATTTGATTATCTCTCCTGGAGATCCTATTCCGTCCTCTGAATATTTTGAATGTATGTGCAAGTCAAGTTTCAGCATATTTTACACTCCAAATTAAAACCCACAGAAGTTTCTTGATATTATAAGTTTATTCTTTAAAATGCGGATGCCGGGATTTGAACCCGAGTTATAAGCTTGGCAAGCTTAAGTGATACCAGACTACACCACACCCGCAATAACAGATGTTGCCAATCCAGTAGTAAAAACCCCTTAAAAAGGCTTATGGTTCTTGCATTCTTTTTAGGGGCTTACTAAGATGTCTCCTAGCACAAACAGGAACCTCATAAAAACCAATTTTTAAATCTCTTTTTAACTCTTTAATTAAAGGCTTGTTACTTTTTGTTCCACAAACTATGCATTTGTAGCCTTGATTTTTTCCTTTTGATTTCATGTGTTTTCCGCACTTGGGACAAATAGGATTCTCAACCTTTTCGTTAACTTTTTCTAACTCTTTGATTTTTATTTTTTCCAGATTAATTGTTGGGGGTTTTTTTCTGACGCCACCATAAACTTCAATGACATCTCCAACAACTAAACTCCTGATTGTATTTCTAAATTGTTTTGTAGGCTCATATGCAGCACAATCTATAGAACCAGTTGTATCTTTTATGCTAAATATGACATGCCCTCCTTTTATTGTATGGGGGACACTTTCAACTATCCCCTCTGCTATAATAGAGTTATATGGTTCAATATCTTTGATGTTTTTTTTCTGAAGATGATCATCAGTACCTTGATTTGTCTCAAATAAAAGCCAACAATCAACTTTTTCAGAATTAATAACGCCTCTTGCTTTAATTAAATCGCCTCTATTATTTCCCCTTATTCCATAGAGAACAGGACATGGCGAACTAGGAACCAGTCTATTATGTTTATTTTCATAATCATAATTGTCGAATGTAGAAACAAACTTTTTATCCATTTTTTTTGTTGAATCGTCATCAACAAATCTTCTGCTGCCCCATCTCTTCTCCTCTCTGTAACTTATTAGTTCAAAGGTTTTATCACTTTTAGATTCCCAGGCAACAGATGCAGTGGCACCAATAAGCCCTCTTTTGTTCTTATAACCTTTAAAGTATGCATTTAGAGAGTTCAACAATGCTTCAGTTTCGCTTAATTTAACAATTTTTCTTACAGTTTTTTTGTAAATATCTGAAGAAGGTTGTTTTTCAAGTATTACAAAACCAGAGTTTGTATTTTCATCATCTAATCTAGCAAGATTATCGACCTGATTCTCTAATATTTTAGCAACTTCTTCTTTATCGAAATTATCATCTATGCTTTTTTGATAAGAAAGCAGTTCTTTGTCTTTTATCTCTCCAATTTTTGTTTTCTTGCCAATCCCTTTTCCAATTTGAAAAGAAATCGCACCGTTTCCCCTTGTCTTCCAAGGAATGTTGGGATTAAGCCTTACAAGTCGCGGATAGCCTATAATATCGTATCCCTTCTCTGTTAATTTACTAATTAGGGTGCAGGCTAAGTAGGTTGTGCATCCACCTTTTGTTGAATCAGTATCATCTAAACCTATCCAGATAGTTTCACTCCCGATATTCTTATATATAGTGTTTTTCTATAACCTTACTTCCAAATGAAGCGAGATGAACTGCTGGGGGAAGTAAGAGATACCCTATCTAACGCGGGTTTCTATGTCTCTGAAGTATATTCAATGCATATTACAGGTTTTGATCTAGTTGCAAGAAGGGACAATTCATTACTAATAATTAAAGTTTTGACAAATATTGATGCAATGAACGAGAGTTTAGCTGATGAACTTAGAACACTATCAAATCTTCTTCAGGGTTGTCCTTTACTAATTGGAGAAAAAAGCGGAATTGGCCTCCTTCAAACCGATGTAGTTTATGATCGTTTTGATATACATGCTATTGCCTTGGAAACACTAAAAAACCATTTGCTAGAGGGAATCCCCCTTGAGGTTTATGCCGCTCCAGGAGGACTTTATGTTAATTTGGATGCTGAACGGGTAAAAAGACTTCGACAGGAGCAGAACCTTTCGCTAGGTTCGTTTGCCAGATCTTTAAGAGTGACTCGTCGCACCGTTCAAATGTATGAAGAAGGCATGAATGCAGGTATTGAAGTAGCTCTTAGAATTGAGGATTTATTTGGTACAGGTGTTACCACACCTATAGACATTCTTAATAAAAAAATATCAGAAAAACAGGTTAAAGTTAGATCGATAAAGCCTAAAGGCTTTAGAGAATTCCAGAGAGAAGTTTTTTCAATATTGGAGGAAGTTGGTTACAAGGTCATACCGATGGAGCGATGTCCTTTTGAAGCTGTAAGTCAAAATAAGAAAAAAATATTACTGACCTGCGTAGATCAATACGATAAAAAACTAATAAAAAAAGCTAAGGTTGTTAGTAGTATTTCGAATATTACTGAGAAACATGCTTTTCTTATTATAGACAGAGATGTTAGTAAGAAGAACATTGAAGGTACGCCTTTGATTATGAAAAAAGAACTTAAAAAAGCTCGTGATCCTGAAGAGATTCTTAACTTAATTATTGAGAGACTTTATGATAAAGGGAAATAATCTAATATATTAAGAAAAATTATTTAAATAAGATTGTTATTCCCGAAGACTACATTTCTTCTGTTTTATGGGGGAAATGTGCATACAAAACACTCGTTGGTATCTATGACAAGCAAAAAAACGTTAGATGCAGTTGATAAAATATTAACTGAATCTAAAAAACTAAATAGAAAATTCAAAGAAAATATTGATGTAGTAATTAATCTCAAAAATCTTGACATGAATAACCCTAAAAATAGGGTTGATGCTGAAATTGTATTGCCTCACGGTCGAGGTAATGATGCTAAAATCGCTCTTTTTGCAAGTGGTGAGCTTGCTGTCAAATCAAAAAAACATGTTGATTTTCTTATAAAACCAGAAGAAATTGAGGATTATTCTAAAGATAAAAAGAAGTTTAAAAAGATTGCAGAAGAACACGATTTCTTTGTATCTGAAGCACCTTTAATGCCCACTATCGGTAAAACTCTTGGTACCGTTCTCGGGCCTAGAGGAAAAATGCCTAAACCAGTTCCACCCCAGGCAGATATCTCTGGTATGGTGAAGAACTTGCGTAAAACAGTTAGGCTTAGGTCTAAGAGCAATCTAACTTTTCATACAATTGCTGGTAATGTGGATATGCCAAAGGAGCATATAGCAGAAAATGTTGATGCAATAATAACAAGACTTGAAAGTTTACTTGAAAAAGGACGTATAAACATTGGATCTGTTTACATCAAAACAACCATGGGTCCGCCAGAACGAGTTATCTGAAGGTGATTTTATTTATGACCAATGTAGCAGAATGGAAATATGGGGAAGTAAAAACTCTTACAGAGCTCATTACAAACAATAAGGTTATTGGTATCGTCGAGATTGGCGGCATACCTGCCCCACAGATGCAAAAGATGAGAAAAAATCTTCATGGTATCGCATCTATTCGTTCTGCAAAAAATAATTTGCTTCTCCGAGCTCTAGATGAAGCTGAGAAGCAAGTCAAAGGAATTTCCGGTCTAAAAGATATGATAAATGGGCAATCTGCTGTTATTGCCACAGATATGAATCCTTTTAAACTATTTGCTCAATTAAAGGCTGCAAGAACAAACGCTCCAGCAAAAGGGGGAGAAATTGCAACTTATGACATTGAAGTTAAAGCAGGAGACACTCCTTTTAAGCCTGGTCCAATTGTGGGAGAGCTTCAAAAAGTAGGCATTCCTGCAGCAATTCAAGAGGGTAAAGTTGTAATAAAAACGGATAAAGTCTTAGTGCCAAAAGGTGAAAAGATTTCTCAAGAGATTGCTCAGATGCTTACAAGATTGGAGATTTTCCCTGTTGAAATTGGAATAACACTTAACGGTGTTTTTGAAGAGGGAAGCATTTTCCAACCAGATGTTCTTGACATAGATATCGATGAATTCTTGGGAAAAATGAAACAAGCTAGTGTTGATGCTTTCACTCTGGCAGTTGAAACTAGTTGGATAACTAAGGATACAATAGAGCATTTACTCATTAAGGCTTACTATAATGCTTTCATTCTAGCAATTGAGCAAGGCATTATGAACAAACAAACTATCGAGCATTTGATATCAAAAGCAAATGCCCAAATGATGAATTTAAAGAATATAACATCTTAAAAATTGGAGGAAGACAAAAATGGAATACATATATTCTGCTATGCTTCTTCATTCGGCAGGACAGAAGATAACTGAGGCAAACGTAAAAAAAGTCCTCGAAGCAGCTGGTGTAAAGGCAGATGATGCAAAAATCAAGGCACTTACAGCCTCTTTAGAGGGTGTAAATATTGAAGATGCAATCAAAAATGCAGCACCAGTAGCTACAGCTCCCGCAGCAGCTGCCCCAGCAGCAGGCGGAGAAGCACCTTCTGAAGAGAAGAAAGAAGAGAAAAAGAAAGAGAAAAAAGAAGAAGTCTCTGAAGAAGAAGCAGCAGCTGGTCTTGGCGCACTATTTGGATAAAAACGCTGCTTCGATCTATTTTGAAGCAGAATGGCAATGAGTCTAAAAAAGATTCATTGACCATTTGCTTTACTATTTTTAAAAAAATTTACTTTGACTAGGGTTAAGTTAGAGAAGTGGGGGACGGGATGCATTGATAGGAGGAATGCGCCTCTAAGCGGAAAGCAGGTACAGTTAACCTCCCCAAGTAATGTAACTAGGTCCCCCAGTTTTAAATATTGTGTCAAAATAAATAGTTTTCCCTACATTCTTCTCCTGTTGTTCTCCTTAAAAAAATTACATCCAATCATCGAGCCCAGTTTGCTCTGTAGCAGCAATATCTGAAATGCCAAAGGCACCCTGTATATAATTTTCAATCATTTTTTTGTACCAATCTAAGTCAATTTGATTCACATCTTTCAGATGCTCAATAGGATACATATAATCAATTGGTTTGACGCCACTTTTAGAGGGATTGGTGATCCCTGGGAGCGGTTGTTTTGTGACAACAAACTTCAACTTTACTCGACTTTTTATGGGATAACCTAGAAGGTTTGCTAGGGCATTTGAGCGTTTTCCAAAGGTAGACATGGAGCCATCTTGATTTAGCTTGTATCTATTGGAAGGTTGAACTGATTGAATTAAAGTTAGGTCCTCTAGATTAACTTGCTTCAAATCAAGTTTTGATACAATTTCCTTAGTTTTCTCCATAATGGACGTTTTGATTTTGTTTCTTACTTCCTCTTCATCATCCCATGAGGGATTCTCCTTTAAAACTTCTATCATAATTTCTTTTAATACTTTTCTGGCAATATTTGCCTTGTCAGATCCCTTGAAATTATTGCCTTTAGCAATCATCTCAATTTGATTATTTTTATGGTCAAATATTAGGTAATTTTTATGTTTAACAAACATCATGGCATCATGTGTTTCAGGTTCAAGTTCAAAATCGGGATAGTTCAGTTGCTCCCGCCATTTGTTATTACATTCTTCTATGGATTTTAAAGCAACATCTGGTTTTGTTAACCAATCGCTTTCATTTTTATCAATGGATAGACCTAAAGCTTTTGATAGCCCAGGTACGTTTCCAACACTTTTAGAACACCCCAAATAAATTCCATCTGTGTCTCCGTAAACAACGCGTATTCCCTTGTTTTTAAGATAATTCAGTGTATCTGAAAGTATCATTTGCCCCTTAGTAGTAATGGCTGTTGCACCCCATAGATTAAATTGTCTACCAGACACGCCAGGTGCACTAAGGATCCCATGTGTGTTATGTAAAAGAATTCCACCGTTTGCATCCAAAAAATTCTGGTTATCTTCAACACTTATATCATATACATATTCTGAACTTGGATTTACAAGTTCAATACTTTTAGGTGGAATGGCATAACAATCAGCAAAATATTCTCTTTTTCCTTTGAAAAAGCCAATCATTCGAGTATTGTATGTTTCGTCACTTGGTCTAAAATAAGTATTCGTCTTAACTCCTATTTGCTTTTGAAGTGTTATGATATCTTCATTTAAAAAGCGACTGTTTGTAGTAAATCTACCTAGCGGTACTGACGATGGCATATCTGTTTTAAAATTGCCATCGCCTTCCATATATGCTCTTAGAAAAGCATCTTTAACTGTCATTTGGGAAGAAAGAATTTGCATTGGAATTTTTTTACTTCTGCTATTTGTCCCACAGTCTAAAATATCCTTAAACAAAGTATTGATAACCTTTGCATGTAAGGTTGAAGCAATAACATTGGCATTATTTCTTCTGTCTAGCGTATAGACATTCAATCTAAAGATATTTTTAGAGATTTCATTAATTCTTTGATGCATATTCTCTGAAGCACTGGAAAATGTGATATAATATTGGGGCTTTCCTCTCACGAATCTCTTTGAAATATGCCCTTCAGATACATAATAACCTATTAATTCAGCAAAATCTTCATTAACATTGATAACTGCAGGAATTCTACTTGCTTTTCTTCCATTTGATCCAACAGTTATATTCTTCAAAATATCGTTTGATAAATTTAGTTTTCTGAGTTTATCTAAACTAATTTTTAGATAAGGAACTGATGTATTCGTTCCCTCATTTAAATAAATCAACTTCTCTTTAAAACCATTGAAAAGATTGAGTTTTTTCTTATCTATAAATGCATAAAATCCAGGTTTATTTATCTCTTTTATCAAGTTTATATGGTGCTTATTTTCAATATTCGGAATCTTGTTTGCATGGACTATCAAGGAGTCATAATGGATATCTTCTGCAGATATCTCCTGGATTTTACCATTTTTAACTGTAAATATACTGTGATTGGGAGTAACTGTTGTAGATCCACTTTTTGTTGTCACTTTTATTAGTTTTTTATTCCACTTGTGTCTAACTGCCTGCTTAACTCTTTTTACTTCTGCTTTTCCATCTTCATTTATCGATACCGCAGTCCAATTGTCTTGTATATCTGCTATTTCAAACTCTGTACCATTTATATTCTCTGTATAACTGCCGTATTTTTTAATGGCATCATCCACAAACTCTCCAATTTTAATGTTGGTATAGTCGCCATTTGGTTTAATCAAGATAATCCGTTGAGAATAATCTACACTTCCCGCATTTCGAGCCCCTTTAAGACTCTGGTACATCATCTTGAGACTTTCTAACTCTGATTCATCGCCTTTCTTCCTTGCTTGTTTTAATTCTTTTTTAACCTTGGAGATCATTCCCATGATCCCAGTCATAGCACAGTTTACCACTCCTGGTTTTTCATCTATTTTTACACCAACGATATATCCCTTATCAGCGAACTCATCTTCATCAGTAACTTTCCTGTAATGTACTTTTCTTTTCTCTAGAAATTTGGCAGGCAGTCGTTTTAACCAAACATAGTCATCTGGTTTTTCATCCCTTTTAGCAAATCTAACTGTATCGGCGCCAACATTCATCGCTTTCAAAATTGTAGGATACATAGCCCCAACATCAGCTACAACAACATACCACCAGGGAATGAAATGGGAGAAAGCCTCCTTATCTGGCTTGATGGTCATGCCGCCAGGAAAATGATAATTTAAAATATCATCAGAATCCTTATGACTCTCATTATAAATGACATATGCGTCTTCGATCCAGCTAGGCATTTCTTCTCCATATTTTATTACACGAATAAAATCCTTGGAAAGTTGCTCCTTTCTCTTCTTAGCGCGTTTAACAATTTCTTCTCTTGTGTTGCATCCCTTAAAATCTTTGACCAACGTCTGGGATAATGACAATACTCTACAGATTGGGGGCATTATCTTTTTTTGGACACTTGCACGTATGAGAGACATGTGATCCCACATGCTTACAGCTCCAGATGACAAGAGCATATCAAAAGGCATACATGTGGTAAAGCTAAGGGGCAATGCTTGTTGAATGAGGTTTAAAGTAACTCCTAGTTGCTCCTGAACATCATGTTTGTTGTACTTTAGAGTCCTATCATCAATTTTTATCTGGGATGGAGTCAAAATAATACGATCTTTAATTATAACGCCTAGAAATGGTGCAACTGCTTTTAGACTGTAGTCATTTAAGAAGAAATAGAATTTACGAACTCCATGATATGTATCCAAAGAACAAGGGTAGAACTGTACTGCCTCTGAATGAACACCAAAATGAAATGACTTGTCTGGTCTGGAATATTTGGAAATAAATCCCTGAAAAACACGTTTTTTCTCAGAGGAAAGTTGATTTTGAAAATTCTTTAAAATCCAGTTTAATCGATTATATATCTGAAGATTATCAAAACCAATAATGTTGTGTCCAGAGATAATGTCAAAACCAGACATCATTTTACAGAAATTAAAAAGATTATCAATCTCTTCATCAGAATTATGTGAAACTAATTGTTTAACTTCCATATTTTCCCAGGTGGTTGGGCAATCAAGTATGTCAAAACTAAATTGTTCTTCCCTGAGATTAGCTTGGGATTCAAAGGTAATATCAAAATTTGAATATCCGATTATATCAATTGGTATATTTTCCTTTCCTTCACTAAACTCTGTTGTCTCAATATCATAGACAAGAACCTTAAGTTTCTTTTTTTCTCCATTTGTATTAAAGAGCCAGTGTCTTCCATCTGCTGCTAGATCAACTAAAGCACGTTGATGGTAAGGGATGTCGTGCTCGGCAGTATAGAGGCCATGATTGAAAAACAAAGAATCGCTTATCTCTGGAACAAAATATGATTTTTTTGCGTAGACTCTAAAAACCTGTCTTTTTTTATCAAAATCCCAGAAACTTCTATAATTTTCAATCTCTCCAATTTTGTCAATTTTTGATAATGGGTTTGATTCTGAATCGCTATCTTCCCATTTTTTCAAAAGATCTTTTCTGGCAGAGCTAATGTTTCTATCGCTAGATGAAAAAGCTAAAAAATAAGGCTTGTGTAAATCTGAAACAAGTTTTGGAGGTTTTTTATGTAAATATAGATAATCGGGCGAAATGTTAAGCAACATATCATTCATTATAAAGGAAAACCCCCAAGCTACTAAGAATAACCTTAAATTGGTAAATACTATTTTATTTCTTTGTTTTAAATGACTACACAAATTGTTTATTCTGATGAATTTCATAAGCATGACAGTAGAGGACACCCAGAAAATGCAGAAAGATTGAAGGTAATGATGGATGTAATTCAAAAATCACCAATTTTTAAAGAACTTGAATTCATTGAACCAAAAATCCTTCCCGAAGAAATTCTTTATGATGTGCATTCTGAAGAAATGATAGAACAAATAAAAGAAATCAGTTCTCATGGAGACTATTGGATAGATCCTGATACGTATGTATGCAAATTTGACTTTGCAACTGCAAGATTGGCTGCTGGTGGGTTAGTTCAACTCTGTGAGAACGTTATTCAGGAAAAAGCAGATAATGCATATGCCTTGATTAGGCCTCCTGGCCATCATGCAACTAAAAATCGTTCTATGGGTTTTTGTCTGTTTAATAACGCGGCGATAGCGGCAAATGAATTAACTAAAAAAGGTAAGAAGGTATTGATTTTTGACCCTGACGTTCATCATGGAAATGGAACACAGGATATCTTTTATTATCGCAAGGATGTCCTATATCAATCTTTACATCTTTCCCCACATTACCCAGGGACTGGAGATTTTCGAGAAATTGGAATTGGTGAAGGAGAGGGATATACAATTAACGCGCCATTAAAATATGGAAATGGAAATAAAGCAGCATCAAAGATTTTGGATGAAATATTCTTACCAATTGCTAAACAATTTGCACCAGATATTATAATAATGTCTATAGGTTATGATTCACACCATCTTGATCCATTAGGTGGGTTGAAATATACTGCTAATTTTTATGGTGAGATGATAGCTAAATATCAAGAGATACAACTAAGAATAGTTTGTACACTTGAGGGCGGATATAATTTAGGATGGATTGGAAAATGTTTATTATCTCAATTAGGACAAATGACCGGAAAAAAAGTAGAAATTAACGACTCATCTGAAGAAAATGCAGATGTTTCTTCTTTGTTAGAAAATCTAAAAATTGAATTAAAAAATTATTGGGAATTGTAGAAAATTCTAATCGAAAATCATTCCCATTCCAGAGGCTGCCGAATCTTCTTGGGATTCAATTTTTTCATTGATTTCTTTGGCTTTTTTATCATCAAGCTTCTTCATATCAAACTCTTTTGCAAGCTCTTCTGCTCTTTTGATTCCTTCAGGACTCCCCTCAACTTTTACATATGATGCATCACCTTTTACATTAAGTGATGACGAGTCTCTAGTGAGAATGCTCTGCCTACTTACAAGATCATCTTTGATAAGCTTATTTATATTGCCAATATTTTCAGATTTTACTTCAAAGATCACATAGGTCAAGTGTATCACCTTAAAGGCGATGTAATAAAAAACCCTATATAAAATTAATCTTCCCTATAAGATGTTGCCTTCCTCATCTATTTCACCATTTATTATACGAGTTGAACTAATGGGTTTACCATCCTTGGCTAGAACGTAAGATATTTCAACAATTTTCAAAGGTTTTTTGCCTTTGCTCTTACGAATTTCATTAATTTCTTCTGCCGTTTTTCTTGTCTCTGGAGAAACTACAATCGCATCAAAATCTTCGTCTAAAGTTGGGCCATATTTATCTTCAATTGGTTCTATGTTAAATTTTTGAAAAAAACCATATTTCAAGATGTGCTTTTTAACTATGTTCTCTCTCTCTTCATAATTTCTAACTCTTTTTCTCTTTTTAGTTAAATCCCCTCTTGTTATGCCAATAAATACATAACCATTTTTTCCAGCTATTTCAAATGCTTTTTTTATTAAAGCTTTATGACCTTTATGAAACCTATCGAATGTTCCCCCAAGGCAAATTTTCATAAAACAATAATGAAGAGTATTACTAATAAATATAATCTCTATTAACATTTAGTAAGCAAGAAATCCCCAAACTTTAGTTTGGGTGATGAATTGCGCTACTCTTTTCTTTTTACAAACGTTTTTTCTCTTAGACCGGCGCGTCCGCCAAAGACAAATGCTATAAAATACCGATCTAGGAGAACTTCTTATGGAATTAGTTAGCGGTAGCCATAGTATTGGCCAGAATATGTACCACTTGGAAGGGTGTCCCAAGTATAGGTACAATATATTTAAGCAAGAGGAAAATAAAAACCTTTGTGAAGAAGTTTTGTACGAAGTTGCAAAACGACACAAGATAGAAATAACTGAGCTTAGTGTAATGTCT
>Ga0190359_1001056_pt1 | contig 17980 bp, 16 predicted proteins | sample 48721823_MG_FD_161269 | JGI IMG/M metagenome (GOLD analysis project Ga0190359, IMG submission 161269) | Hydrothermal vent microbial mat bacterial communities from Southern Trench, Guaymas Basin, Mexico - 4872-18-2-3_MG | ecosystem: Environmental > Aquatic > Marine > Hydrothermal vents >... | reverse complement strand
TCCTCTAAACCTATAAATATCTCTGAACAGCTTGCTGTAGTTGTACCGTTTGCGTTTCATTTTATTTACCAATTCAACGAATACGTAGGCGGTACATCTGTTTACCTAAATTCGGAGAAGAGCCAAATATTTTAATCAAACCTTGAAATTTATAATTGATCTGGCTATTTAAAGAAAGGTGTCGGGGACGGGGTTTGATGCAGCAGCAATTCTTGGATGAGGAATAGTTCATAGGACAGAATTGTGCGCACTTGCAAGTTTGCAGATCGTCAATTATACAAGCGCAAACTTCCAAGACCCGGACCGATTATACATTACTGAATGAGGTTCAAACCCCGAAACCACGACACAATCTTCATAGCCTATTCACTGGATGAATAGGCTTGAGTGTCGGGGACGGGGTTTGAACCCGCGACCTCCGGATTTCTCCGGACACTTGGGAGCTCATTTTCTATCAGCCGCAAGGGCCCCTATGAGTCCGGCGCTCCACCAAGCTGAGCCACCCCGACATAAATAATTAAAAGGGCTCAGGTCCGCAGACCCTTGACATGCCCTTTTTCTACTTAAATATTGTTTTCAGCGCCCAGGACCAGAACATTCCAATCATGGAAAGGAGAAAAATATCTATCACATCCCAGCATTTGACCACACGTGAGATACGAACCGTCCCTCATCCTTGCAGTTCTTCTCTTCTCTATTGCCGCGGGATGCACCGAGAGTGTCAAGGAGACCCTTTCCCCGGAGCTCACCATCACGATAGAATCCATGAACTACAGGAACGAGACCGACGAAGGATACGTCCCGCTTCCGGACCATGTCTGGCTCTATCTTGAGCTCAACATCACCAACAACAACGAGAAGGGCTCCGTGCCCGTAACAGCCTACCAGTTCTTCCTGATAGACAACTATGACGACGAGGTCTGGTGCAGGGGATATGTTGGAAGCTCCGAACCCACTGTAGCACCCGGAGAGAGTATCGATTTCACAATCTACTTCCAGACTACTCCGGGACGGGAATTCGTCAGACTTGAATACAGAAGGACCCTCTCGGAACCCGTTACGACCCCTATCTGAGCGGAGCTACCTTCTCTTGACGGGGGGAGGAAGTGGTCTTCTTCTATCCGGTCTTCTCGGCGGAGGGCCTCTCTCCGGGGGAGCTCTTCTCCTCTCAGGACCACGGGGGACACGCCCCCTCCTGACCGGTTCCTCCTTCTGGGGATGATAATCGTACTTCCTTCTCCCCCCTATACCTTCAAGGGAAGCTTCCTGCTCCAGTTCACCCTGCCGGGGTTTGACGAAGAGGAACAGCAGGCCCACTATTGCAAGAGCGATCAGAAGGATGGCGATACCTACAATAAATTCCCATCCCCTGCTCTTTTCGTTCTCCTCCTCGACCTTCACGATACCGAGATCCCAGACCCCCACCTGTTCCTGGGCCACGTTTGTCACCTCGATGTAGAGATCCCCTTCGTCACCGGGTTCCAGGGGTACGGGAGGCAGGTCAACGTAGGAATCACCCTCAAGCTCCACATTCTGCTTGAGCAGGGTTCTCTCGTCAAGATAGACCGTCATGGTCAGACCGTGCACCGGAGCGGACGCGTTCAGATACACCCTGATTATCCTGTTGTTCGCCTCATCCCTCATCAGCCGGCAGTCCATAACATCCTTCAACTTCAACACATTGACGAACAGGCTTGCCTGGGATATGGGGACGTTATTGTAACTTCCCGTGATCGTTATGGATCTTGAACCCGAAAAACCCTGGTCCACGGATACTATCAGGTTTGCCTCATCCCCGGGTTTCAGTGGAGTATCCACAACGACGTTCATCCCGTCCACATCGTTCACGGATAGATCTATCTGGTCGTAGGCTTCCGCACCGGAGAGGGATACCCTCGATACGAATGTGTTGCCGCTCGTATCGTACATCGTGACGTATGAGGGGTCAACGATTATGGTGAAGCCGCCCCCGGAGGGAACGACATGGACCTCCACCGTCCCTTCTGCGAACAGACCCGAGGAGGATACGTTCACCTGAAGTCCGAAGGTCCTCTCCTCCTCCGACAGGGAGGATATCACAACGGGGATCTTCAGCGAGGAGCCGAACTCCAGCTGAATGAATCTGTCATAAATGATATCGGCCCTGTCACCTCCGGTAATGCTCACGGTCGCGTCACCGTTCACCCGTCCCTCGGACCTGATTAGAAGATCGAACCTGACCGAGGACGACCCCTCGATCTCCAGGGTTTCCTCCGGGAGTTCGATGAACAGACCGTCATCCTGGAAATGGAGCATCTCGATCCAACCCTGGAGAGAGGCTATGAGCACCTCGTTCCCCGGCATGTCCGGTGAAACATCCTCCACCTCCACACCGGACAGCTCGAGCTTGACATTGGCGGCCCGGGTCTTCCATGCAAGATCCGCAATGACATCACCGTCAACTTCCATTATCTGGGTGACCTCATTGTAATATCCGGTGACCATCGCCTCGTCCCCGTCGTGCAGCGGATTGAAATCACCGATCGCCAGTCCCTCGAGAGCGGAGCTCTCGCCGGCGGACGTCTTTGCCTGGAAGATATCCTTTCTCAGGAAGGTCCCGTTGACCTCGTAGAGCATCCTGCACCATCCGGAAAGACCCGCGATCACCAGCTCGTTGCCAGGGTGCCCGGACCAGACGTCCCCGACCCTGACGTTCGCTATGAGATTCTCCTCGTTCCTGAAAAGTGTTCTGTGAACCCATCCGGTCCCGCTGCGGAACACTTCCAGAAGTGCGGAAGCGGTACCCCCCTGATCGTTCCAACTCGAGGTCGTCACGTAGATCTCCGGCCCCTCCACCGACGGATCCGCATCACCGACATCTATGGCTTTCACCGTATCCGGCAGGGGGATCTCCACGGAAGCGAAACCGCTGCCGTTACGGTACAGGTATCTTAGATACCTGTCGGGGTCCTCCTGATCGTTCAGCATGGATCCAAGCAGTATCTCATCACCGGCTGCCGGATCGATATCGGCAACGTGTATCTCGAATATCCTGATGGGTTTCCCATCCTTTCCGATCGGCATTGTATAGATGACCTCATCGGTCCAGACATCCCCGGTCCGGTATATTGCATACACTTTGCCCGTATATCCTCCCACAAGCATCTCCGGGCCATCCATATCCTCGAGTACGTCCGCCACTGCAAGGTCGAAAAGGCCCTTTTCCGTTCCCTGGGGGCCTTCCTGTTCCCAGATGGGAACGGCCCTGAACGAGCCGTCCTCTCCGGGATCCAGCATTATCACGTTGCCGGAGAAATCGCAGAAGGCCACCTCCACATCCCCGTCCCCGTCGAAATCACCGGCGCCCATTCCCCCCGAGAGGGATCTTGACGAATTGTATATCCTCTCGGAACCGAAGTATCCTCCCAATTCGCCCCGTGTCACATCCGAGCCCGAGCCTTGCTCAACAAAGAGAGGACCCGACAGCAGTATGCAAACGGTCAAGAAGCTGATAATGGATCGTCTGGACAATATTCCTCACCTTGGATCTTCGACCACTTCATCCATTTATATAAGTTTTGTTTACCGCCGGGAATATTCCCGCATCCGGATGTTGGATAGTGTACCGGAAGTTTGAAAAAGGACACATACGGATTGTGCCTCAGAAGTCTCAGGAGGGTCACCATAGATTCAACGCTCGGTAAAAGGCTCCTGATAGTGGCCGCAGGTGTCATCATACTACTTGCGGGGTGCTCCGTTGCGATATACAGGGAATCACTTGACAGGAAGAAGGTAGCTCTGAGAACGGACAGCCATGAGGCTCCGTCCGTTCTTGTATCTCTGTACGGGGGAGAGAACGGAGCCCTGTCCTACAGCAGGCTGTATTCCGACCCGTCGCTCGCATCGGACAGTGAGCCTTTCGCGGGGAAGGTGGCAGAGGTCCGCCTTACCCTTCCGGACGGGTCACAATACGAGATCTTCATTCCATCGGAGAAGGAGTTCGAGGACCATGACAGGACCATCAGCCAGTCCCAGTCAACACATGTTCCATTGGAGATAGAAACGGGAAGGGTTGTCCCGGCTTTCATGGAGGTGACCCTCTATGACGAATAGACATCTCGACCTCCGTGGCGAAGGGGTGGAGAAGACCGCCTACGCGGTATCCGGCAGAGCCGCACTGCTCTCATTTGCCGTTCTTTCCATCTTCGGTCTGCTGGCGGCAGCGATCATCCCCGAGCTTTCCGGAGGGAGCTCCGATGAAAGGGAGATCATGAGCGGCCGCCCAATGGCGGTCCTCCTCTCCTGCACGATCGATACCATCTCCGTGAAGGACCGGATCTTCGAGGACCTCGCCGTTCCCGAGGCATACGCAGTTGTCATGGGATCGGAGAACGAGAACATCACGGAACTGGATGGTGTCGTCTCCTCCTACCTTGATTTCCTGCTGGGTGACGTTCCCTACAGACTCTCCATAAGGACCGGTTCAGGATGGTCAACCGATGCGGAGCATGTCCTGGACAAATCCGGAGAGGATGTGAAACCATCAGTCCTGACCAGGATGGAGGTCACCGTGGGGATGGACGGCGGAGAGCCCAGAACCATGATCTTCGAGCTGGAGGTGAAGGAATGAAGAGGGATGCGGGGGGAATTGTTCTTGCCATTTCCGTTGTCATTTCGCTGATGGCCTCCTCCGCGGTGATCGTCTACTCGATGGGAGGGGGCGAGGAAACGGAGAGCCCCCCCGATATGCAGCCCTTCATCGGAAGCCTTGCATCCCTGACCCGCGGGAGCATGAACGCATTCTCCAACAGGTCCGCTGCTTCCGCCGGTGCCGCCCTCCGCGAATCACTGCCGGCATGGGTCGAGATGTCGGACCCGCTGATAAGGGGATACACGGCCGTATTGAAAGAATCGAGCGTCAACGTTACGGAGATCAAGATCCCCGCCGGTATACCACTGCCTCCGCCGAACATCGAGAAAGATGACGGCGGCATATCCCCCAACTCCCTGATGCTGGGCAGCACGGGATCATGGCCCGTCATACCATGTATCAGAACAGAGGTCCGGATGGAGCTGGAGCTGATACCATCCGACGGTAGCGGAGAGGGAATGGCCCGTACCGTATCCTTCTCTGTAAATACGGTGGATCCGGAAAGGGCCCTGGATGCGCTGATCTCCCTCATGGAGAAGGATTCCGGGGGATGGTACTCGGGCCTTGCAAGGGATGTGGAGTACATGTTGAACGCCCTGGTCCGTTCAAGGGTGAAGATGAAGGTGGGCACCTCCTTCACCGATACGTACCTCCATCTCCTCAACGAGGGGGATGTGGAGCTTGCGGTCAACCTTGCCATAGCTTATCGCATCTTTCGATGGACTGGTTCGAAACCGGTCACTCTCACGGAAGAGGTGGATTCGTTCTTCTCGGACCAGATGCCGGAGGCGGTGATGAACCCGTCCGGGGCGAGACAGTGGGGTGAGGCCGAGAAGGACAATTTCAACGATTACATCTCGAGATCCCACGGGGAGACCCGGAGGAGAAGCATCACCGACATGATGAGCATTATAGAGGATTTCTCCCATACGGATCCTGCTGACCTGTTCCTCAGATATCTTTACATGGACAGGGTGTCCGGGGGGAACATGGACCCCCTGGATCTCGAAGGACCCCTTGAAGAGAACAGGCTCCTAAACCCGAGACAGCCGGGCGACAGGGTGGACCCGTTCGCGCTTGAACATCACACCCGGTACCCCGATTCCCGGGGGATCCGGATAGAGACTTTACCGGGCACTCCCGATGACCGGGACATGATCATACCCGAAATGGATACCCGATACATCGTTTCGGGACGGGACCTTTCCGTTTCCGGGATACATTCGTTCGACGCTCTCTATACCAATGCCAATCTGTCCTTCACGGACAGCGATCTGGTCGCGTACGGGAACTCATCCTTCTCCAACCTGTCAACCGTTACAAGATGCGGTGCAATTCCGCCTCCGACCAAACCCCCTTCACACGATTACCGGATCGAATGGAACCTGGAGTTGGAGGGCTCGTACCGGCTGAACGCAACGAACCGGGGCTGGTCGGGAAGCGATCCCTTCCCGGGATACGTCGACAGGAAGATCAGCTTCTCCTTCCCGGTGCGGATATTCACGGGTACGGGAAGGCTCTTCGACGAGAACTTCCCGGGACTGCGGAACATCAATACGGGCAGGCAGTTCTATACACCCATATCCACCGGATGGGTGATCACCCCGGTGGCAAATGCCACGGAGTTCTTCGAGTCCCTTGTATGGCAGAAGCTGAGAGGGGCCTTCCAACCTCTCACGTCACTTGCAAGGACCGCCGGATGGTCCCTTGACATGACGGAAGGTGCGGACAGGAGGATCCGCATGCACGCGGCAGCGATGGGCGCCCTGTCCTCCCTGGAGGAATGGAACTCCGCATACGGTTCCGGGACCCGAACCCTCATGTACGATCTCTACCTGAACAACATCAAGAGGCCCGGGATCGATCCCGGAGATATCGGCCCCATCATAATCGACGGACACAGGCTGTCGATCTCCTATTCGCCGTCCAGGGACAGGATGGAGATCACCTCCCACCTTCCGGAAGGGAGCGTGACCTTCAGACTGTGGCCGCTTTCCGGAGGGGAGCTGAAGACGGATGCGATACTGCACCTTTCCCCCGAGGTCCGCATGGAGCTCGACATATCCGACGGTACCTTCGCCCTCTTCGGCAGCATGGATGGCATGGAGGTGTCCGAGGGGTCCTCCATTCCCAGGGCACCCGACGATGATGTTTGGAAGATGCTGGGAGAGGGGACGGCCCTCTATTCCGCATCCTTCGAGAGGAACATATCCTCTCCCGTCTCCCTATTCTCGGGACCCGACCGCATCCCGAACAGCATTGACGGGAACGCCTCGATAAGAATCTTGGTCAGGGGAGATGTGGATATGGAGAGGATCCTGAATGACCCCATCAGGGAGGAGGACCCCCTCTCGTGTCTTGTCGATCTCGCCGAGAGATACGAGGGGGAGGATGTCTATCTGGGTGTCATGGCCCGAATCCGCACATCCGCAGGGGAGCTCGAGAGGAGCATGATATTCACCCCCATTACGATGGACATGCTGCCGGACCTTGTCAGCTCGGGATCGATGAACATCATGATGAACGCCCTTGTCTCAACGACGAATGTCGCTTCACTTCGCATTTCCGGAACGGACATGCTGATCGTGGAGTCCGCTCCCTTCCCGGCTGCAGGGATGCGGGACAGCAGCATGCCACTTCTGTCCGCTGTGATCCATTTCCGTGAGAACGGTGATGCTGGCATAAATTACTTCAACACCGTCTGGCACGATGCACCCGATGGCGGATGGTCGATAGTGAACGAGAACGCACCGTCTCCCCTATGGTGACCTCACGATCTCCAGTACCCGATCCACCCTCTCCGCGGCCTTGCCCGTGTAGGTCGAGGGGTCAAGAAGGGACGCAAGCTCCTCTCTCGAAAGGAGCTCCGCAACACCATCCCGGTCTATTAGTGCCTGAACGTAATCCTTTCCATCGTAATGCTCCATTGCAGCCTTTCTGGTGAGCTCGTGGGCCTTCTGCCGGCCCATCCCCTTCCTGCACAGGGCCATGATGACCGCCTCCGCCATGATGACCGGACCCGCATTATCAAGATTCTTCCTTATTCTGTTCCTGTCCACGACGAGGCCGGACATGACAGCGGTCATCTTGTAGACAATCTCGTCCGCAAGAATAAGGGCATGGGGAAGCACGAATCTCTCGGATGAAGAGTTGGACAGGTCCCTCTCGTTCCACTGGACCCCGTTCTCGAATTCCGGGATCAGGAATCCCCTCAGGGTCCTTGAGAGACCGGTAATGTTCTCGCACATGATCGGGTTCCTCTTGTGGGACATCGTGGAGGAGCCCACCTGCTTGAGGGCATCGAACGGCTCCGCAAGCTCTCCTATCTCGGGCCTCTGAAGGGTCCTCACCTCCGTTGCCATCTTCTCGATGGTCACGGAGAGATTGGCCAGGGCGGAGAGCATCTCTATCATCCTGTCCCTCTGCACAATCTGTGTGGCGGCCTCCTCCACTCCCAATCCGAGCTCCCGCATCACATATTCCTCTATCTCGAAGGCCCGTTCACCCAGGGCAGCGGAGGTGCCCACGGCGCCGGACATCTTTCCCACAAGGAGACGCGGCCTGAGCTCCTTCAGTCTCTGCCTGTGCCTGTGGACCTCCAGGAGCCATACAGCCAGCTTGAACCCGAGCGTGATGGGTATGGCATACTGGCCGTGCGTCCTTCCGACCATGACAAGGTCCCTGTGAAGCGACGCCTTCTCCGAAAGGGCATCCATGAGGGATGCAATCCCTCCGTCGAGCAGGTCAAGGGCATCCCTCATCTGGAGGGCCAGGGCAGTGTCCACGATGTCGTAGGATGTTGCGCCCAGATGGATGTACCTTCCCGCTTCACCGGTGCATGCTTCCGAGAATGCATGGACTATGGCCATTATATCGTGCTTGATGTCGGACTCGATCTCCTCTATCCTCTCCATGCTCACATGCTCGAGGGTGGCCTTCCTGGTTATCTCCTCGGCGGCCTCTTCCGGAATATTGCCCACGCTGGCATGGGCCCTCGCCAGGGCCGCCTCCACCTCCAGACATCTGTTTATCCTTGCGGAATGACTCATTATCTCCTTCATCTCTTTCCGGCCATACCTGTAATCGAGCGGACATACGGCTTCCATGGAAGGCTCACCTACCTTGGAGATAGAGTATGCAAAATTGCATGATAACGTTGTCGCATGCTGCCGGGCAGGGGATATCTCTTCAAGATACCGCTCATTCAACTGAAGAGAGAGATAGGGCATGACCGAAAAGCATCCCCAGAGCCCTGTCCGAAACTTCCTTCTTGAACCTCTTTCTGGAAAGCCCCCCTAGGAGGAAACCCTCCACGTGAGGGGGGGACCCCCTCTCCTTCACACCGATGAACACCGTCCCCACCGGTTTGGCATCCGTCCCACCTTCCGGTCCCGCGATCCCCGTTACAGAAAGGGACAGATCGGAGCCGAATAACCTCTCAACACCCTCGACCATCTCCCGGGCACACTCCATGGATACGGCACCATGGGCGTCGATGGTCTCATTTGCCACGCCCAGGATGTCCTTCTTCACATCGTTGGAATAGGCTATCACCGAACCCATGAAGCAGGATGATGCACCACTTACATCCGTGATGGCGGAGGAGATGAAACCTCCGGTGCATGATTCCGCACATGCCATTGTGAGTCCGTTCCCGGAACATAATGATATCAGTTGGCTCCAGCTCACGTTCAGGACCTGTCCCCCCTTTCGGACAGCTCCTTCATCCGGCGCACCCCATCAAGTTCCGTTATGATGCGGACCACGACAGGAGGGACCAGAACCTCCCAGTCCTCTCCCTCCACCATCATGCGTCTTATCCTTACCCCCGAGAGAACGTTCCTGTCCACCAGTGGGGTGGACCTGACCTCGAATCCCTTCTCCCGAAAGAGCATCGCGGTCAGGGCGTTGTTGGAATAGACGACATCTATCCCGGGTATGTAAGAGAGAACATGGTCGGCCCAGATGGAATACCGGTTCACATCCCTCACGGGAACAACGGTGACCCGTTCGCCCCATCCGAGCTCCATGCACGTTCCAAGAAGCATTTCCATCCTCTCCCCCGCCGTGAACGGATCCTTCAATGTATGGGAGCTCTCCGCGGACCCTATGACAACCACAAGTTCATCCACGTCCTTCATTGCGGCTTCCATTATCGATATATGACCGTTGTGAAGGGGCTGGAACCTTCCGATGAAGAGGCCTCTCATGCCTTATCGATACATCGATGGATATTTCAGGTTTTCCCGGGAAAACACACATAAGTCCCCAGAGTATTGACCGATTGATGAGAACGGCACATGGAGCTCTTCTGTTCCTCATGATATCTGCATTACTCTTCTCCCCCTCCGCAGTGTCGGATGCAGGGGATGTCGAGGTCCGCGGCATCCCGGAAGACGGAAGGTTTGTCAATCCATTGAACGCGACCGTGATCTACGAGGACCCCGGGGGAGACCAGGCGACAGTATCGTGGATCCTGGACGGGGAGCTCGTGGAGGAGGGATATCACATCCAGAGATACATCTATCCGGGAAAGCACAATCTGACCGTCAGGATAGAGAACGGGAACGCCACCGTTATCGAGAGGTATTTTCTCCTGGATCCGATCCATCCACCCGGATGGGGCGAGGAGCCGGACCGGAAAGGGAACGAGCTCCTGTTCTGGTCCGTTTTCGGTGCAGGGGCCCTCATCTTTGCAGCAGCAGCCGCATGGATATGGTTGAGAAAGGCCGAATAGCCGGATTCCCCATGGAATACGATTAAATAGATAATAACTTCATTCAGAACGATTCCTTTAACAGGGGGAATGGGGTTGGAAAGAATATTCGCATCAGAGGATGATGGTGAATTTGAAAGGGAACCGGACAGGGGATCCGATGAAGGGGAGGTACGTTCGGAGGATGACGGAACGGTCCGTGTATCCGGACAACGGGACGGATAGAAGATGAGGGGAATGAGCTGGCCCTCTTCGATGGTTCCGAAAGGATCATAGACTTCATCGGATGGGAAGACGGAAATGGCGATTCACCGAGAGACGGATGGTCCGGGACGAATTACCTTCCGGTCAGGGTGGATGTCACCGAGGACCAGTCGGTCCTGCGGACCATGTCCGATGTCCGGGTCATTCTGAGATGCATGGATAACCTGACGGAGGCGCTCAACGTCCGGATGGAGTGGATATCCACATCCATCTACGAGGTGACGATAACGATACCGGACTGGGCCGACCCTTCCGCCGCGTGGAGGCTGGAAGTGCTAGCTGAAGACCGGGGCGGCAACAGGGGATCGGCATTTGTGTTCGTGGATCTCACCTGATGCTAGAAGAGATCAAGGAACAGCCTGTAGAATCTGCTGTCACCGGTGAGCTCCGGATGAAAGCTCGCCGCAAGGATATTCCTCTGGACCGCCAGAACATTATCCCTGCCGATCTTTCCGATGACCCTGCACTTCCCCCACACCCTACGGATAAGGGGGGCCCTTATGAAGACACCGGGGTATTCTCCCAACCCCTCGATGGCGACGGGGGCCTCGAACGATTCCCTCTGGGGTCCGAAAGCGTTCCTGTCCACAGCCATGTCCATGAGGGAGAGAAGTTCGGTCCCGGTGCGTTTGACAAGCTCATCACCCTCACTTGCAAGAAGTACGCATCCGGCACAGGTCCCCAGAATGGGTGCACCCTCCCCCGCCATGCTGATGACCCTTTCCCGGAGATCGAACTTCACAAGAAGCTTGGAGATGGTTGTCGATTCGCCGCCGGGGATCACAAGACCGTCAACGGATGCAAGATCATGCTCCCTCCTGACCCAGGATGCTTTTCCCCTGACCCCGTACTCCGTGAAGGCACTGCCAAGTGCCGATATGTGCTCTTCCACATCTCCCTGGAGGCCGATAACGCCCACCTTCAAGGTGTCCATGTCGAGGGTGAACATCTGCTCTCTAAATAAACCAATTGGAGGCCGTCATATCACCGACCTCTCCACCTCAAGGCCGTCCCATGTGGGATATACCTCCGAAAGGTAGCATACACCGTCGATCCTGCTCCCGATATCCTCCAGAACCCAGGGAGCCACGAACAGGGTCCCGTTCTCGACGCTCAGAAGCTCCCCCGGAACACCGAACTCCTCCATCAGTATCCTGGCAACCCCTTGAGGATCACTGCATTCCACCAGTCCCCTGAGAAGCGTGCCGTCCTCGGTGGGGATCTCGAACGGTCTCGCCACCCGCTTCGCGGTCCTTATGAGCCTCTTCCTCAGCTGCACCGAATCCTTGTAGGACGATGTGCATATGTGGAACACCGTTGGTGAATCGGGGTTGGCGTTCCTCACCTTCCCTATGGTCCTGACCGCCAGTTCGAGAGAGCCCTCCACCGCCATTGAATCACCTGCAAGGGAATATCCCAGCCGTGAGAATTTGACCATGTTGGTGTGTGACGCTTCCAGCTCGTTCACGTTCACGAATTCCAGTCCCTCCCTTGCAGCATAATCAAGGATCACATGCAACCCCTCGCTGTAGAGATTGCCCCCGCTGGCCGGGTCCACGACGGAGGGGACCTCAAGACCGGTGGATATGTTCCTCCTCCTGGCCTCGAAGATGATGTTATGGTATGCGGAGGCTTCGATCGGGTCCCCTTCAGCAGCGTCCCTTCCAAGGAATCGGAACTGCTTCCAGATGGCAATGGGCGGATGGAACCTGATCTCGTCGAGACCCGCATTCCCTACCCGTTCCAGCGCATCAACGTCGAATCTACCCGTCGTGTAGAGGTGAACATGATGCCTCTTCCCGAACTCGCTCTTCAGTATCCCTATGACCTCCGATGTCCTTTCGGGGAACAGCATGGGATCTCCCCCGGTGATGCCCGTTCCAAGGGCACCCATCCTGCGGGCCTCCTCAAGGAGGCCTTCCTTCCATCCGTCACCTTCCAGCCTGCGCTCGTTCGCGAACATCACATCCTTGCCCTTCTTCTCCTCGGAGAGGGGGCAGTAGAAGCAGTCCTCGGCGCAGATACCCGTGATGTATAGGACCATCTTCGACCCCCTGTCGCAGTACCTGCAGCCCTTGGGCGGGTAACCCGTGCTGTAGCGGGTGAGCTCCCTGGAGAACCTTATCGGCATCGGATGTGTATCGGGTTGGGCAAATAATAATTGTCTGGTGTTTCATTATCATGTTATAGTTGGAGAGCGATACACTTCGAGGACAGGCAAGAGGGAAGAGAATGACAAAGAAAAGAACCAGATTGACGGTTGGCGAAAGGATACTGCTGCTTCTCATGAACTACACGAGGTTCAGGGACGAGATGCAGGTGCCAGTGGATGTGACCCAGGACGGGATAGCGAACAATCTGGGGATCATCAGATCGGCGGTACCAAGGGCTGTCGGGTCGCTGATAGACAGGGGTCTGGTCGAGGAGGAGCTGGCACATGTCAAGGGTCTCGCAAGGAGAAGGAAGGTCTATCACCTGACCGATGAGGGGATCATGCGGGCCAGGGAGCTCTTCGAGAGGATATCCGGCACCACGGTATCCGTTGTCGAGAGCGGAGAGAGATCGAGAAAGACCATCGGAGAGCTGTTCGAATCGGGTGATGTCAGCCTCAAGACCGTCTCGGATGTCATCGTGAGGGGAAGCCTGGACATGGATACGGGGTCCTCCATGGAGGATGAAAGGGGAACCGAAAAGGTCTCCTATACCCATTCCCTGAGCCCCCCCGAGATCTTCCTGGGAAGGGAGAGGGAGATAGAGGAGATTTCATCAGCGATCACCTCGAGGAAGAGGAGGATGACGGTGGTCTACGGCATTGCGGGTGTCGGGAAGACAACACTCAGCTGGAAGATAACCCAGATCTTCTCCAGAAACATGAACATATTCTACCTGGACCTCAAGGAATGGACGACGCTCTCGTATGTCCTGAAGGAACTGGGAACATTCCTCTCCAATGCCGGATGGAAGGATCTCTCATCATACCTGGAGACCACCGTGGATCTCGATATCGAGCTCGTAACCGACATCCTGAAGAACATTCCCGGGGAATTCCCCCTGCTCCTAATCCTTGATGACCTGCACAGGGCCCCTGACCAGATTGTGATGTTCCTCTCCTCCCTCAAGGAGAGGCTTCCTGCGATGAAGGGGGTTAATGTGATCATCCTCTCCAGGGAAAGGGTTCCCTTCTACGACATCCGTGATGTCAAGATATATCAGACAATCGGTGAAATGGAATTGATGGGATTCGACAGGGTCACATCCATGAAGCTTCTTAAGGAGAGGGGGTTCTCCGACGAGGAATCGAAGATGATAGTGCAGATGACCGGCGGGCATCCTCTGGCCCTTGTACTTGTGGAGAAGGATGCCTACAACTACGACATAGGGGATTTCATGGAATTCCTCAAGGGAGAGATATTCGACAAGCTGGACAGGGAAGCCGTCAGGTTCCTGGGTCTGCTCTCCCTCTCCCGACTCCAGCTTACCCCCGAAGAACTCGGGTCCATCATGAGTTTCGGCAAGGAACTCGTGAACAGACTGCAGGACATGCATCTCGTCTTCTCCACACCCGGCGGATTCGTCATCCATGATCTGATCAGGGATATGTCGGATTCCGTGCTGACAGCGGAGGAAAAGCTTGAATGCCATTCAAGGCTGGCGGACCTGTTCCATACAAAGCTCGAGGACCTCGGATTCCACCAGGAGGTTCCCGGAACATTTCCCCCCTTCCCCTTCGCTGTTGATGACGAGAAGGGGCTTGGCCCCGTTCCTCTCTACGTATCGGAGGAGGTATACCACCTTATCGGCGCCGGGAGAGGAAAGGAAGCTGTCCGGGTCCTGATGGAGGCACTCATGCAGATACCCTCAAAGGACCTCGTGAAGGAGCACTACAGTGCCGTGGAGAGAGCCATGCAGGGAATATCCTCGGGACCTGAAAGTTTTCAGGTCCGGCTCCTTGGAGCCGTCAGTGACATCCTGGAAGGAAAGGAAGATCATACGTTGAAAACGCTGAAGGAAATTTCCCGGATGGATGCAAAGGACGAGGAACAATCCCTCGTTGTGAACTGCGCCCGCATATGGATACATCACATCGAGGAGAGGGTCAACGGGCCGGAGAACGCTATGAATGCACTCGATTCGCTCCGGAAGGAGGGTGTCCCGGAAGGACTCGATTATTACATGCAGGTGAAGAAGGCCTCGCTGCTCTACAAGATGGGGGATCACAAGGGAGCCTCCAAGCAGTACAGGACCTTCCTCGATTCCATAATCAACAATGACGAGTTCCCGGACAGGCTGAGGAGCTCCGTGAGGGAAGCGGTGGAGAAGGCCGAGAAGGGGTCCATACAGGAAGCAACTGACCAGTTCCAGAAGATAATGGAATTGACGGTCGCCAACAGGGAGCTCCTCCGGGAAGAGCTTCCCTTTGTGGATGTGGACCATCATCTTCTTTCGGCAATATACTCCCTGTATCACGGGAGAAAATGATCATCCGGTAATCCAGGATAACGTCTGACCCGACACTTCCCGGGGGATGAAACATGCTGAAAGCAATGTTTATAAATCATCTCTCATTGGGGCATATGGTCGGTGGTGGAAGGGGATCGTTCCGCTTCACTTGCCACCATACGAAGGGCCCGTGGGTTAGCTTGGTACACCACTCCAGCTTCCCCGAAGCTGGAGAACGTAAAAAGGAAAACCCCCCCACCGGGGTTGACCAGGGGAATACTGAGCCATCCTGCGGGTCATGTTGAGACATGATTGTCTCATTTCATTCGCCAACCATGTATAAGGGCCCGTGGGTTAGCTTGGTACACCACTCCAGCTTCCCCGAAGCTGGAGAACGAAAAACGGTAAACCCCCCCACCGGGGTTGACCGGGGGAATACTGAGCCATCCTGCGGGTCATGTTGAGACATGATTGTCTCATTTCATTCGCCAACCATGTATAAGGGCCCGTGGGTTAGCTTGGTACACTACTCCAGCTTCCCCGAAGCTGGAGAACGTAAAAAGGAAAACCCCCCCACCGGGGTTGACCAGGGGAATACTGAGCTATCCGGGGGTCCTAAGAGGTATGATGCCTCGTTTCACTCGCCACCATACAGCAGGGCCCGTGGGTTAGCTTGGTATACTTGTGCGTTCGGGACGCATAGACTCCGGTTCAAATCCGGGCGGGCCCATTTTCGTTTATTATTATTGTTGAATTGGAGAAAATGGGCACGCACGATATGATCAGAATATAATCGTTGGCAAGTAAAAAAGCGATAATTATCATCCAGTATCACTTTTTTATGAATGTCCGGGCGGGCCCATTCTCGATTATAATATTTTGACATTGCAGAGAATGGGCACGCATGATATAATCTGTATATGATCCTTGGCCAGCAAAATAACGGCTGCAATCAACATCTGATCATTATTTTGCGATGGTCCGGGCGGGCCCATTTTCGTTCATTATTATTGTTGAATTGGAGAAAATGGGCACGCACGATATGATCAGATTATAATCGTTGGCAAGTAAAAAAGCGATAATTATCATCCAATATCACTTTTTTACGATGGTGCGGGCGGGCCGGTAATGACCTTATAAATGGTTGATATATTGTGAAAAGGAAATGTCAATAGTTCTTTCAATGACCAGTTGTGGTCGATCAATCTGCATTCTTTCACAGGAGACTCAAACTGATGCCCTTGATGATCATTTTCAACGCGATAAGAACCTTCTCATCTTTTGTCCTGAGATCAAAGAAAGCGGTATTGGTCCTATCGCAAAACACCTTGCCACAGGATTTGCAGATGTATTTTCTCACTGCTCCATTTTTGGTTTGATATGTTCCGTTACCAATGATATTTCCGAGTCCTGTTTTACCAATATCTGCACAGGAATCGTTTGGGCAAGCAACATCAACGAATTTCGGTTTTGGCCCTCTATTTCCCATGGTATCATATGGATATAGTGTTTATTGTATCTATTATCAACTTACTATCGGGTCACTACCGTTTACAATATCGAAAGAAATATGAAAGTATCTTTATTCTTTCTAATAGGATTTCTAGAAAGCTCAAAATTCGAAATTATTATCTATTAATATTCTACTGATATATTAATATTCCATTGACCACATCTACCATTATGCAATATTATTTGAGCGTCTATAAGGAGCGATTCCTCATATTGGGGAAAATCATTATTCAATAGCATCTCAGAAAATTGAATATCTTGATTAATGCCATTATATGATTTGGATATAACAATACTTTCAGCATCCGTTTCAATATCGTAGGTAAGAACTAATATTTCCAAAGACCCATAACAATTATTTATTGTAATATTAACGAAGATGATGGGTTCGGAAATCCCTTCAAATATGAATGCACTACCTTCGATTGTTTTACTTGATATTGGATTAATGTTTATTATCGAATTCCCGTTATAATTGCTATAGTAATTCATATTTACAACTGAAATTGTTATATTGCTAGAAACTTCACTTTTCCCGTAATCCACTCTACAAATAACATCAAAGTAATCCGATCGTTGATACCGGTGTTTAATAGTTTTTCCATATGATACATTCCCATCTCCGAGATCCCATGTAACATTAACATCGTTATCAATATTTTCAACGGAAAAAATAAACTCATCCATGACAGCGCCACATCTTTTGTTGACAATAATGTTTGGAATATTTTTCTTTTCATTATTATCCTTGTTGAATAATAATAAAAAAATAATACAAGATAAAACTAATATAGTCACAACACTAATTATTATACTTTTCTTCATATCAACACCATATTATATGGAGTTATATATATATAAGAATTATGGCTCATTATAGATATTATACAAGTCCGGGCGGGCCCATTTTCGTTCATTATTATTGTTGAATTAGAGAAAATGGGCACGCACGATATGATCAGAATATAATCTTTGGCAAGTAAAAACAAAAAATTCATTCGAAATTTATTTTTTAAATGGCCGGGCGTTACTATCCTCACTTATGATACTTCGATTTATCCCATAGAACCTCCGCATTCACCAACACGCTTCAACTCTCTTTCATGGGACTCCATGGGACCTCCCATGTTCGGTTGATATAAGGCTCCGCCCGATTGATGGCAGGGTATGTCACAGGGTGTGAGATCATGTCCATGGAACCACGGGTTGTAAGGACCCTCAAGAGAGCCGACGATGATGAACAATCTCTCGGGGAAGCTGAAAGGAGAAAACAGCTCTCCGACGAGATCCTCGAGATCATCTACGCCAAGATCGTGGCAAAGCATTCCAGGGAGCTCGACGAAGATACCGGAGAGGATGATGTCTCCCTTTCCAGTGGGATCGGCAGGGGCATCTCCGCCCTTATAAGGGAAGATTAA
>Ga0190359_1001053_pt1 | contig 17990 bp, 17 predicted proteins | sample 48721823_MG_FD_161269 | JGI IMG/M metagenome (GOLD analysis project Ga0190359, IMG submission 161269) | Hydrothermal vent microbial mat bacterial communities from Southern Trench, Guaymas Basin, Mexico - 4872-18-2-3_MG | ecosystem: Environmental > Aquatic > Marine > Hydrothermal vents >... | reverse complement strand
GGTACCTACAGTTTGCCGCTGAAGACGAATATGATTGCCAATGGCGTGTATGTATTCAGAATCCAGACACTGGGACAGCATAAGAAGGTATTTAACAAGGCAATTACACTGGTGAAATAAAAGGGCAATAACCTTTTATATAAGAAAGGCCGTTCATTTGAGCGGCCTTTTTATTTATAATGGAGTTGTTGTGTATTTCATTTTTACATTTAATAGCGGTCTCCCAATCATAACGGCTGTTTTAATATGGCACCCACCATTTCCCATCATTTTGAAAGTATTCAAAGGCATCAATGATATCGAGATATACACCGTCAAATCCGGCATCGATGATCTTTTTCAGATACGAGTTATCATTGCCGTAAATAATTGCCTGCCACCCCGGCTACCAGTACCTGACCTTATAATTCCCCGGCCAGTTGGGATTCTCACCTGCCAGCCATGATGGTGGATTACTTTCCCATCCTGATTGCCGGTAATATCGATAATCTTCAGCTTCACCAATACTTTATATAGGCAATAACAAACCGTTTCCCTCCGTTCGGCTTTGCTTTCAGCAAAGGAAACTCATCATGTAATCAATATCATCTTTTTCCGTTGCAGTATTATCTTCATCATATCCATAAAAAAGGTCTTCACGCCCGACACCGTCTATAGCATTCAGATAAGCCGTTGCCGGAGCACCGTTCTCTTCCAGATCAACAGTCACCAGTTCCTGTCCGTTTTGCGGAATTATAGCGAATCCCGGCTTAAGATCCTTTGCATAGGAACTATCGAGTTAGTAGCAGAAGATTTATTGATACAGAGAAGATAAATACTACCACCGTAATATCAATTTCCCTGCTCGAATCGATATAGCGCGTTAATATTGTACAATCAGTCACTATAGTTTATTACATCATTTCCGGCCTTAGAACAGGAACAACAACGCTATTTCAAGACACCGCTACTATGCAAACCCTTCATTGGGTTCAACAGTCCGTCGCATCTTTTTCACTTCCCCACGCTGTTTCTTCTTCTGTAACCGTTTTTCCCGGGATGCCGCGGTAGGTTTAGTTCGCCTGCGGGGTTTTGGTTTCCGGAGGGCTTTTTTTATAAGTGCTGTTAACCGATCCAGTGCATTCTGACGATTACGCTCCTGGGTTCGATAACGCCGAGCATTGATAACCAGAATACCTCCACCGGTAACCCGTCTGCCGCCTATGATGTGCAACCGCTTTCTTACTTCATCGGGCAATGACGAGCTATCGATATCAAAATAGAGCTTAACCGCGGTTGCAACCTTGTTGACGTTCTGTCCTCCCGGACCTGAGGCTTTGACAAAATCGAAACGGATTTCATCGTCGTTAAGAGCTATTTCTGTAGTTACCGGTATCATTTTATTCTCACTGTACACCCTGGTTATCCGATAAATCCATTAATAAGATCGAAAACAACTATCACCATGCCAGTCAAAATAATAAAAATAAAGGAGAGCCTGACTCTTCTTCCGCCGAATCGATGTGAAAGTATAATTCCCAGTTTCACACCAAAAAATGACCCGACAAAGAGTAGAGCCACAATGAGAACAATAACATTACCTTCATTGAAATGACGGAAAGCACCGTATGCACTGGCAAAATTTATGGTAAACAGGCTGGTTCCCACCGCCACCAGTGTCGGGGTGCCGATAACATATATCAGCAGTGGAAGGTTAATAAAACCGCCGCCGATACCCAGGAGACCGGTAAAAATTCCAACAAATAATGAACAGATAATGGGGATAATAACACTCATTTGTTCAATACCGCTGCGGGTAAATCTCACCAGCGGTGGTATCTTCAAGGCGAGCAGCCAGCGGGATATATTTGTTTTAACCTCCGCTTCTTTCCTTTTCCCGGCTATCTCCTTGATAATGGAGATACAGACCCACATCATTAACAGGAGGAACAGACAGTTGAGCACAATATCCAGAACATGAATACTTTTTCCATTGATGACGACACTGCCTATTCCGTGCAGTAAAGACAGCATTCTGACGCCGATTTCAGTACCGGCAATTGCGCCGCCTGCCATAATACCGCCCAGCAGAAAATCGACACTCTTTTTTTTCCAGTGCCCCCATACCGCAATAATCGAATTCATGAAAATCAGCAGTATACTGCATCCCACGGCAGATGGATATGGCAGGCCAAAGGCTATCTTCAGAAAAGGGGTCAACAGAAAACCACCACCGACCCCATACATACCGGTAAGAAAACCTATACCGACTCCCAGCAGTATTATTCCGGGCCACCAGATTGCCGTATCAAGCGCAGGAATGAAAATATCAAACATAAAAGGTTACTGTTCCTCAGGAAGAGACTGCAGAGTAAACGATCGCGATCGAATGACATCTTCATGGACATAAAAGAGACACCGTTTAATTGCGGATTTAATAAAATGTTTCCGGTTGCCGATTTTTACGGTCACACCCGGATAGATCGTATCTATAACTCCCACGGTTCCTTTGGTATCAAAAAGTGTTTTTTTATAATGCTTCTCATATTTTTGCAGTTGTTGTATCTTCTTTTCATGTTCCTGGCGCAATCGTTTGAGCTGTCGGTTTATCAACCGCTGCTCGTCTGCCAGCTCGCCTTTGGTTAAATTCTGCTCCGTCAATCTTTTCTCATTCATTGCAATAATATTCAGTTCATTTTCCAGATCCGCAATCTCTTTTTCCAGTTCTTCCAGGATCTTTTTCACAAACAGATCAATGCCGGCAGCCACTTCTGTCGGTACGTGTGAAGAGTTACCGATAGCATAGGCCTGTATTTTATTACGTGCCACTGCGGTGCCGCCGACTATCCACGATTTCTTTATCTCAACAAACATCTCGTTCCCGGCAAACAGGTTGCTGTCAAGCGCTTCACCATCGATCATGATATTGTTCCGCGCCATAACAGTCTGATTACGGACATGTTTGACAACCACATCACCACCGGCTTTGATTCTCCCCTTTCCCTTGCCGATAAATCCCGAATGCACAATAACGCTTTCACCGGCTTCAATGACTGCGTCTTCTACCGTTCCGCCGACACTGACACTGCCGGCGGCTTTTACTGTAAATCCTGATTTAACGTCCCCAGCGATTAAAATATCCCCGACAAAATCAACATCACCCGTATGAAAATCAACATCCGTTTCAATATTCAGCACCTCTTCAACCAGCAGATTACCGTCACGCAGATAGACATGACCGGATTTTTCCGAGATGATTGTTGTCGGATCTTCCGGAAGAGTCATAACATTCTTACCTACCGCAAGCTCAGCAGCATTTCCCGGTGGAGCGGCTATTGCCATACCATACACATCCGTACCCGGCGTCCCATCTGTCGACGGCATAATCCTGGCAAGCGTCTGCTTCTCATCAACATTCTCAAAGAGATGGATACTGTAATAATCGGCACGCCCCTCTTCGGTAATTCTCGGTTTGTGCGAAAAGGAGAGGTTCACCTGGTAATCAACCCGGGCATCCTCACCCGGCACCGGTGGTATTCCCTCGGCAATACATTCGCCGTCAATACGTTTTCCGGTTCGTTTAATCGTTGCGAGCGCCTCATCAATAACCGCATGCTTGACACCATGAACAATATTCCGTTCCCCGAGCAATCGCATGATATCATTTTTTGTTACCACAGCGCCATCCGGTCCGGGCGGGAAAAGATGAAGATATGCTTTCAACCGGTCTTTTGAAACGTTGATCTTTGCCGCACCGTCGGTATTAACCGGAAGAACATAGGCATGATTCTTTTTGCGGATAATGACCCCTTTAAGTGTAGAGACAATATCAAGCGATTCATACTGGGTAATCAGTCCCTGTCCGAGCTCATCAGGCGGTTGCATCTTTGTCTGAGTACCGACCGCATCACCAAGAACGTTATGTCCGGTCTCACCTTTTTCCCCGGCCCTGAATTTTCCGATATTTTCATTCTCCTTGACAATATAGGGTTCTGCAATAAACTCACAGAGCTGGTGATACTGTACTGGCTCTGTAATATCTTCCGGAATACCGGAGCTTATCGTGCTCTCAAGATAGGTCGGCACCAGGAATCGTGCACCGGCAAGTTTCTCCGGCGTGGGATACTCCCCTATTGCCACAATTGATTCTTCAATTTTTTTATTTTCCAGCAGATCATTTACAACCGACAAAACAAGCTTTTCCTGAATCCCAAAAAGAATATTATTTTCAAACAGTGCAGCATTAATACGCTTAAACAGTTCTTCCTTTGCAATATCTTCATCCAGCGTACCCGATACATAGGCCAGCATTTTATCACTCGAAAGGGTTACTGAAATAGTACTCATAGGAAACAGCCTTTTTCGGACCGGCATACGCTACAAACCGGTACTGCCGCGTTTTCTTAATTATAAAATAGTACGCCAGTCAGTGCAATCATACTACTTTTCTTTATTCACTCTTTTTATAACATGGCAGGGATTGCCCACCGCGACAACATCCGCAGGGATATCTCTGGTAACGACACTGCCTGCGCCAATGGTAGTATTGGCACCGATAGTAACTCCCGGGCAGATAATTGCACCACCGCCAATCCAGACATTATCCTCGATGGTGATAGGTGCAGCGAGCTCTTTTCGTTCAAGACGAATGTTCGGATCAATGGGGTGGTATGCCGTATAGATTTGTACATAGGATCCGGCCTGAACATTACTGCCGATACGAACCGTATTACAGTCCAGAATAACGCAGCCGAAGTTCAGGTATACCTTGTCCTGCATATGAATATTATAGCCATAATCGCAGTAAAAAGGCGGCATAACCTCTGTTTTTATACCGACAGAGCCGAGCAGTTCCTCAAGGAGCGAACGTCGTTTTTCCCGCTCATGCTGCCGTGTATTGTTATATTCATAAATAAACTCTCCAGCGCGCCTACGCTCATCTGTTAAGGCATAATCCTCCGGCCGATACAGCTTCCCGGTAAGCATTTTCTTCTTCTCATCTGAAACAGACACCGGCAATACCTCCTGTTACTAATCGTTGATATTAACCAAACAACCTCTTCAATAATGTATGTCTGGTGCCGAAAGGCGGGTATTTCAAAGGTATGTCAATCAGCGTCGACCCCTTATAGACAGCTTTTCTATGCGAAAAGGTATCGAAACTTGCCTTCCCGTGATAACTGCCGATTCCGCTGTCACCAACACCGCCGACCGGCAAATAAACTCCCATAAACTGACTGAGGGTGTCATTGACACATCCTCCACCAAAAGGAATACTTTTTAAAATGTGTTTTTCATTTCTTTTATTGTCGGTGAATATATACAGGGCCAGCGGCTTGGGGTATTTTTTTATCAGGGCAATCACCTCCGACAGGTTCGTGTAGGTTATGACCGGCAGAATCGGCCCGAAGATCTCCTCCTGCATAACCGGATCGTCAAAGGTAACGGAATCGATTATGGTAGGTGCAATGTAACGCTCCTCTTCTCTGGTTTTACCGCCTACACGAATGGTACCCTTTTGAAGATAAGTAACCAGCCGTTCATAGTGCTCTTTATTTATTATCCGGCCGTAATCGGGCGATGTGTAAGGATCGTCACCATAGAATTGAACCAGATACTTCTGCATCTCCCCAATGAGATCATCCTTGATATCCTTATGCGCAATAACATAATCGGGTGCAACACAGGTCTGACCCGTATTGTAAAATTTACCCCATACTATTCTCTTTGCGGCAAGACTGAGGGAGACCTCTTTATCGACAATACAGGGGCTTTTCCCGCCCAGCTCCAGTGTAACCGGTATCAGGTTTTTTGCAGCGGCTTCCATGACGGTTTTACCGATAACGGTTGAGCCGGTATAAAAGATATAGTCAATTTCCTGTGCAAGGAGTGATTCACAGGTATCCGCTCCACCCTCAATGACCGTAATATACTCCGGCGGGAAGATAGTGGCGATAATCCGGGCAATACAGGCTGCAGTATTTTCGGATTTCTCGGATAACTTTACAATAGCGCAATTACCGGCGGCAATCGCCCCGATTAGCGGTATAAAAGTCAGGTTTACCGGATAATTCCAGACACTGAAGAGGAGCACTATACCATACGGTTCAGGCTGAATATAGCTTCTCCCCGGTACATTGATAATGGTGGTCGGCACCCGTTTCGGCCGGGCCCACTTTTTTACCCGTTTAATTGCATAGCGGATCTCATCCTGCACCTGTACAATCTCAGAACCGTATACCTCAAAAGCGGGTTTGCGCAAATCCGCAGCAAGAGCCTTCAGGATGCTTTCCTCATTTTCACGGATAGCCCGCTGAAGCGCTTTCAGCCGGGAAATACGGAAGGATATATCCAGGGTTTTTCCCGAACCGAAAAATTCCTTTTGTTTTTTAATAATAGCGGATAGATCCGTCATAGTATGTGTCTCTTATACCGGAATAATAGATTATTAACAGTTTACCCGAGCGCTTCCCCACACCGGCGATGAAAATAGTCATTCCCATCATTTTCCTGTAACAAAATATATAAAGGATGTATTTTACATGGTTATTACATTTTTTCCGATACTCCAGAAAGCGAGGTTTCGTGAATATTCTCAAGGAAGTATTAACGCATGAAGTGTATCCGGCGCTCGGTTGTACCGAGCCGATTGCTGTAGCGTATGCAGCAAGTATTGCAGCCAATGAAATAGCTGGCCCGGTCAGCGAAATAAAAATCACCGTGGATCCCGGGGTGTATAAAAACGGCATGGCGGTTACTATTCCGAATACCGGTGGACTACACGGCAATCTGGTCGCCGGTGTTCTCGGCGCTCTTATAAAAAAACCTGCATTAAAAATGGAAGTATTACAGACCGTTTCAAAGGCAATGATATCAAAAGCTCGTAAACTGATACAATCTAAGAAAGCACGCCTTTCATACGATCCTTCCAAAACCATCCTCTACATTGAGGTGCTGGTGAAAAGTAAGAATGAAACGGCACGTGCAATTATCGAGCACAATCATACGAATTGTATCTATCTTGAAAAGAACAATAACGTCCTGTTCTCTCAGCGGGAAAAAATGCAAACGTATAAAGTACAATCCTATAAAAAACTTTTAAAGCGGATGACTATTGCCGAACTGATTGATGCGGTAAGAAAAATGAATAAAGACGATTATTCTTTTGTCAAACAGGGCATTGATATGAATCTCTCCGCCGCTGAAGCGGGGAAACAGTTGAAAAAGGTCGGCTATTATCTCGTGGATCTGGTAAAAAAAGGCTATCTTACAGACGATATTTTTTCATCAAGTAAAATCATCGTGGGTGCGGCCAGTGATGCCCGGATGGCCGGACTTAATTTTCCGGTCATGGCAAGCGGCGGTTCCGGTAATCAGGGAATTGTCGCCATTCTGGTACCTTTTAATGTGGGTAAATATTTCAACATACCCGAAAAAAAAGTGCTCCAGAGCATTGCCCTTTCCCACCTGATAAACAGCTATATTAAATGCTTTACCGGTGACCTGTCCCCTCTGTGCGGCTGCTCCATTGCCGCCGGGGTCGGTGCTGCCGTAGCAATTGTCTATCAGCTTACGGGTAAAAACATGAAAAAAATCACCCTGGCGGTAAACAACCTTATCAGTGATCTGGGCGGTATGCTGTGTGACGGGGCAAAAGGCGGCTGTGCCCTGAAAGTGGTGAGTTCGGCCGATTCCGCAATCAGAAGCGCATACATGGCGGTTAATAATCACGGTATTACCGAATATGAAGGGTTTGTCGGAAAAACCGCCGAAGAAACCATTAAGAATTTAAGCGCTATCAGTGAAATAGGTATGGCAAAAGTCGACGATACTATTCTTGGTATAATGAAAGGTAAAAAATTATAATTATTTTTGCTGGGATGCTCCCTTCTCCCCTAAATCTCCCGGAGGGGGACTTATGTAATAACAATATTATAATAAAATTAAACCTTAAAAGTTCCCCTTCGGGGAATTTAAGGAGAGGAGGGTGCCCCCGGAGAAGTATAGCACAATAAACAATTACTATAAGTAAAATCTGGTTTACAACATCAGTAATTTCAAGTGAGAATGCACCATGCATATACAAATTTTCTCCATCGGCGGTACCATCGACAAAGTCTACTTTGACAAACTGAGTAAATACGAAGTCGGTTTCCCCAGTATTAAAGAAATACTGGTGACCATGCCGATTTCCTTTACCTATACCGTTAAATCACTCCTGCGTAAAGACAGTCTGGATCTGACTGACGCGGATCGGAAACAGATACACCGGCATGTGTTACAATGTAAAGAATCGAAGATTCTTATCACTCACGGCACCGATACCATGATCGAAACGGCACAAGCACTCTACGATATTACCGATAAAAAAATCGTCCTCACCGGTGCACTCGAACCTGCAGGATTTAAATCCAGTGACGCGGTGTTTAATATCGGCACCGCACTTGGTATATTAAATACTGCACCTAACGGTGTCTATATCGCCATGAACGGCAGGGCATTTGATCCGTTTAAATGCAGAAAAAATCGAAAGATTGGAAAGTTTACCGATAAGTAACACCGCCTCTTTTCCGGGAAAATGGTATGCCATGAATAACCTTTTATCATTCAAATGCACGACACTCCTCATCGTGCTGTTTATATTGTGCAGCACGGTATTGGCAGCAAACCGTGACTCCTTGTCAAACCGCGCAGATACAACCCGCTACCAGATAGCGGTTACCGATATGCAATGCCGGGGCATCAGCAAATCGTCTTCAGCAATTATTACCGATAGAATCAGAGCCGAACTATTCAACACCGGCGTTTTTACGGTACTTGAGCGCGGTCTGATGGATGAAATACTGAAAGAACAGGGGTTTCAACAAACCGGGTGTACTTCAGATGCGTGTGTTGTTGAAGTGGGCCAGCTTCTCGGAGTAACGCACATGGTTGCAGGAGCTGTCGGTAAAATCGGCAAACTTTATACCATAAGTCTGCGCCTGATAGATGTTGCCACCGGTAAACTTACCCACACAGCAACACTTGACTGCGAATATGCGATCGAACGAGTGCTCTCTGAGGCAACACCGGCTATTGTCCGCGAAATGGCCGGCAAGGTCTCCGGTAAAACTACAAGCTTCTCTCCCATAATCCCGGTGATTGATACCACGGAATCCAAAAAATGGTTCAGGAAAGCGGTTCAGGCCAAAGACTCTTCCGAGAAGCTTGCCTATCTTACAAAGGCTTTCTCATACAATCCCAAATGGGCAGGCCCCTATACTGCAAAGGGAGTGCTCTACTATAAACATGGTAACTATGACGCTGCCGTCAGTAATCTCGATACGGCAATTATGGTTGATATCAATTATTTCAATTTATACGGTATACGCGCCGATTGCTACCGTAAATCCGGTCAGTATCAGGAAGCTGTCAGAGACTATTCCGAATATATTAACCGGGTGCCTGCGATATTCGCGGAGCTCGCTACCGAAGCCTATAAGAAACGTGCCGAAGTATACGAACTGATGGGTGATAAAAAATCCGCCGGACGGGATTATCATATCTACCTTACAAGAAAAGGTGATTCTATCAGCAGCACCCGCAGGAAATTGATTCGTAAGAAAATCCGGGCATCAGGATTTGATCCGTCAATAAAATGAACATACCCATGTTTGTATCATGAAAAAATCAAAAGTCAATTTTCTGTTTTCCTTTTTATGCTTTGCGGCATTCTCAGCCGAACTTGCCTGGAACTGGAAAAATCCATTACCCGCAGGATACCATCTCACCTCGGTCACCACGCTGAACGAAACAGCAGCCATTGCAGTCGGTGAACATGGTATCATACTTAAGACTGCTGACAATATTCATTGGGAAATTATTTCAAGTGAGATCAATCACTACTATTACTCTGCTTTCTTTACAGACAGTCTTAAAGGCTGGATTCTTGGCAGCACCAGTTCAGAAAACGAAGCGGTTATTCTGAGGACAGCCGACGGCGGCAGTACCTGGGAAAAATACCTCATTGCCGGTATCGACTCTTATAACGACATTTTTTTTGTTAATACCAACACCGGCTATTTCAGCTCCAACACACAAATATTTAAAACAATTGACGGCGGGAAACAGTGGCAGAAGTTATATAGCGATACGAACCATACCTTCCACACGCTCTTTTTTCTGAATCCGGATACGGGCTGGGCCAGCGGTGCACCCGGCACCATCCTGAAAACAACCGACGGCGGCAGTACCTGGACCCCCTATGAGACACCGGACGATTTAAACAATATTCTGGATATCTGTTTCAGTAATGCTGATACAGGCTGGGCTGTCGGGGGGTTACCCCTGTTAATAGGTTATGCCAGGGTTATTTTGAAAACCGTCGATGGTGGAGCGAGCTGGAAAATCCTCTCCGATGCCGGCACCGGTATCTATGAGTCTGTCTACTTTACCGACAGGTATACCGGCTGGGTATGTACCCACCTTGGTTCCATTATAAAAACAACTGACGGCGGTGCCGACTGGGAAGCGCAGGTCGTTTTTAAAAACGGCGACTTGACAGCACTGCATTTTGCCGATAATCTCAACGGCCATTGTGTGGGATTCAACGGACGTATCCTTAAAACAACTGACGGCGGTAAAAACTGGGTATACATTTCAAAAGGAGAAATGCCCTTTGCCTCACAATTTACCGCCATGCAGTTCACCGGCGACACGATCGGCTGGGCCGGCGGTTACTGGCATGAACCATCAATAAGCGGTCCGATGCTGTATACAACAAATGATGCAGGCAACCACTGGAAACCGGTCTATGTTCCAATCGCATATACCCATTTCACCGTCTCCGATATCTTCTTTTTCAGTCAACAACACGGTCGTCTGCTTCTCAGCAACGATACTGCATCTGTTCTGTTAACCACCGACAACGGCTGTGCTGTATGGGAAGAAGACACCATCAGCAGCGCCACATCCTTCACCGGCAGCGCACTGTTTTTTATCACTCCCGATACCGGGTATATCGCCGGTAAAGAAAGCTATGCCTGCGGGAAACTGCTCCATACTGCAAACGGCGGTTCCACCTGGCACAGTGTCTCTGTTGACTCCATAGACACCATTCCCCCCCTCAACGATATTGTTTTCGTGGATAAGCAAAACGGTTGGGCTGCGGGAAACAACGGCACAATTATACACACCGGAAACGGAGGTATATCCTGGCAGATGCAAAACAGCACCGTTAACAATGATTTGACCACAATGTACTTTCTGAATGACTCCACCGGTTGGGTTTGCGGTTACAACAAAATTCTTGCAACAACCGACAGCGGGACTACCTGGTCAAATATCTCACCCCGCGTTCCCGGCCGATTTTCATTTACATCACTCTACTTCACCGCTACGGACACCGGCTGGGCGGCCACCGGTACCGATACCCTGCTGTTTACAGCTAATGGCGGTAATTCGTGGAAAAAATGTCCGATTGGAATCGGCAGGGAAATTACACTGATCTACTCACTTGACGGCAATAATATATGGACGGCCGGTAATTATGCTACCATTCTGCATACCTATTACGAAGGCTCTATTGCTGTTAAAGATAAGGTACCGTCTGTCTCTCAATCCGGTATTGCTGTAAACCTGTATCCTCATCCGGTTTCTAAAAAGGCATTTTTCAGCTTTTCACTGCAAACTTTTTCCGAAGTCTCTTTATCGGTTTTTACCCTGTCCGGTAAATGTGTCGCTACAGTTATTAACAGACAAAAAATGGCTCCGGGACAGAAATGTTTCTCATGGGATCGCCGGGATAAACAAGGAAATCTGGTTTCATCAGGCATGTATATCTATGCTCTGACAATTAATTCTTCCGTAATTATAAAGCGGTTTGTTATTTTTTGAATACAGTTCTAAAAAGCTCCGAATTTCTCAGCAAACGCTGAAGAGCCGTTTAAATAATATTACATGGGTATGCAGTTGACTCAAGTACCTTATATAGTAAAATCTCTATCGTCATTCCCGCATGCTTTTAGCGGGAATCCATGCCTTTAGGTACTTAAAAAGCTGGATTCCGGTCTCTAATAATACCGGAATGACTTTAGGAATTGTGACATAAGGGTGTACTGGATTCAACTGCATACCCATGTAATATTATTTTGTACTCACAAGTTTTTTAACAGTTCTTTTTCCCCCTGCATTTGCATGCATTACATAGATGTTTGAACCATTTAAATTTGCGGGCAGTGTTTTTCTCAGGGTATACTGTCCCGAAGGAACGTTATTTTCAGAATAATGCCATATCAGTCTCCCCTTGCCGTCAAACACTCTAAACGACACACCACCTGAAGTTTCCATGAAAAAAGAGACACAAACTGTATGTGCTGAATTTTGTATGCGTATCTCGGTATGCCGGCTCGTGGTATTTTGATCTTCCGGGTATATTGTCAATGGATTCCACATACCAAAAACGCCATTAATTGTCCCGGCATAAATTGGTGAATCAAAGTCATCAGTTAATGCAATGCAATTGACAGGTGTATTTAGCTGCGCTTTCCAATAAGCAAAATCAAACCAATAATCACCGTTAAATTCATAAACAGCATCATCTGCCCCAACATAGAGATAATCCTCAGAATTATACACTCGACCAAATTCCATATCGTTAATTTCATTAAAATGGAGGTTATTATAAACACCCCATTTGCCGCTGTCGGGAGAGTAGTACTTTAACTCCCTGTCTGTGGCCACAAAAAGTTTTAATGAATCACCAGGTAATTTTCCTTCAGCTATACAGCTAACCTTCACAGGTATTTTTTCTACCTCCTGGTTCGCAGAATTGATAACCTTCATGAATTGCTCCGTTCCTACATACACATTGCCGTTACCGCTGAATTTATGGATAGCATTGCATCGGGTTTCAGTTTTTGTAATTCCAACGAAATCATTAAAATCGCCGTTAGAATCACGAATGCTTTGCCATACATGAGAGTCATTGCCCACGAATAACGTATCGTATTTTTCTCCGTAAACTGACATGGCCGTAAGTTCATCTATAGAGTCAATTAATTCAAAATTTATAATAGAGTCGGCTTCATTTATTTCACCAATATATACGCCGTTGCTATTTGCAGCTATAAGCTCTGAATCACCCGCACCTGAAATCATAGTTATCTCATCAATATTAACAACCATTTCCCTGCAATTATTCCACATGATACACTGATAGATTTTTCCCTCTGAAACTGCATACGCTGTTCTTTCAAAGGCCGCTATACTGGTAACTGATTTTCCTTGCAGACCTATTTTCAACCATTCAGGATCAGCAAAAGATGTATTATAAAGTACGCAAATACATAAAAGCGCCAGAACATTTTTGAGAGTCACAGGATACTCCTTCAGTTTAAAGGCAATTGTGTAAATACTGTTCTTCAGCATATAATATATCCCAAAACAGGTTTGCCTAAAACCAAAAAACTGTCGAAAAGTGCAGAAAGTGTTTCCTTGCAGAAAACACCCTGTCGACGCCTTGCCGGCCGGCTTATCAGGCGTGGCTTCCCCCCAACCCAGCCTCCCCACCGAAAATTTCTTTTCCTTTAACTTCTCAATTTCAGCACACTTATTTACTTTAGACGCTTCTTTCTAACTCCCCATCATATTCAGTGCGCTATCATATCACCGTCCCAAAACAGAGACTCCAGTCCCGCATCCGGGACGGTTATTACTACTAAACTTCTTAAAACATGCCAATTTCGCCTTTTCCTGACATGGCAAAATATTTGCTGGCATTGTATAATTTATAGAATTCATGTATAAATATAGGATATTGGAGCCTGTTTTCCAGCTTCCCGGATTAAGAAGCACATAATGGGGTTATCGTATACTGTTCTGCATATAATCATCCTGTTCAGCATTATAATATCTCTGGTAACATTTCAACCTTCTGCAGAAAACCTGCAGGATGAGCCTTATTCCATTGTATTTATTATAGATAATTCTTCAAGCAATACTACAGGAAATGATGAATCCGGAGAACGTTTCAAAGCCACCGTCGACCTTATTGATTACATATATCAGAATGCCCCGGAAACAAAGGTCGGTCTGGTGATTTTCGCCAGCCGCATGTGGTTTTACGGCCCTGACAACCGTGACCTCTCTGTTTCGGTCCCCAGGGACCAGTTTCATAATGGAGACGGCTGCTATATCCCGCCGCTTGGTCTGAATGAAGTTGACAGTGGATATGCACTGTGATTTGGCGCTGACCCGGTTTATTATAACACTACCGGTCTGGGGATCCTGAAAATGTATCTGAGTACAACCGATGGAGATACTGATGTGGTGCCGCTGTATACACCTACTCACACAACATCGAGTATTACTGAAATAGCGCACAGTTACGGATTGACCAATATTACCCGCGCGTTTGATGCGGCAAATCAGGCACACCTGCACCAGACCCCACAACTGGAAAGCAGCAGTCATGTAAACATATTCTTCTCTGACGGTATTGCGGGTGTTAATTCGTTCAGCCCCGAGTGTCCACATGTAAATGATTATATCAAGGGTGAAAATACCCCGTCAACCTTTACCGTGTATTATGGAAGCGACCAGAGTGCTATAGTAAAATTGCAGCAAATGACGGAAAATATAAAGAACAACAGCTATTCAGAAAATAACCCGGAAATTACCGATATAATTTCAATGAACGATTGGAAATCAATAAAAATTCGACTGCATGAGCTGTTCGACGGTCTCAGTACGGATAATGCCCTGCCGCCTTTAAATACGAAAAAAGACGATATACAAATACAGGTAAAAGGTATTTCGCCTCATGAAATACATATACTATCAGCCTCCGGCAGTTTGCGGGTGGATATATACACCATTCACGGAAGAAAAATCGAATCGTTGAATGCTGCGGCTGTGTCCGGCGCCTATACTAAAGTTTTATGGGATACACGGAAATCATGTAACGGGAGGATTCCCTCAGGAAGATATTTTCTCGATATTCGATCCAGGGAAGAGCGGTTAACAAGATCGTTTGTAGTGATACAATAAGAAAAACTAATAAACCGTTTTTTTCCTGTTTCTTAAAACGTCTATAATTACAATAACATTAAATACTATTTCACAGGGAGTCCTTGGTTCATGCCTCAATTCAAATTTTTCACGATTGTTTTATCTCTCATCACTCTCTCTTTCTCACAATCGTTGCGCATCTCAGGGTTTATAAAAGAGGATGGCACCCAGCAAGCAGTGACAGGTGCTGTTGTGCGGCTCGCGGTAACCAATATAACCGACACGACAGACACTGCAGGCGCATTCCTGCCGGAGAAGATTGCCACGGGAACCGGTAGCCAGATTTCCACCGGTCCTGACCATTTACAGCCGGATTTTTCCGCCAATGGAGCCCCTGTCCTGACTGTGCTGAGAAAAACCAGGGTATCGCTGGGTGTCTATACTCTGCAGGGCAGGTCTGTTTATAAACGAACAGAAGTGCTGGATATCGGTACCAATTCATTTGGCAATATGCCTTTATCAAAAGGGAACTATATTTACCGTATCAGAATCGGCAAAGAGGAGTATACCCTGAAATCGCTGCAGTATCAATCAAAACCATTCTCTTCGTATAAGAGCACACCGGAGGCAGCGGTGTCTTCCTTTCGCAGGCTTCTCGCAGACACACTGGTTATCTCAAAAGCCGGATATCTGGAAATGAAATGCCCTGTTTCTGCAGATACGCTTGATACGACGCTTTTAATAAGCAAGGAAATCATAGGGCCGTCTATAACCATGCAACCCCAATCAGCTGCACTAGACCCGGGCAAAGAGTGTCACCTTCAGTGTTGCGGCAGCAGGTACGAGACCGTTGATGTACCAGTGGCAGAAGAACGGACTGGATATCAGCGGCGCAGTTGATTCGATGCATACAATACCTGCAGCAAAAATAAGCGATCATGGCACACTATTCCGGTGAATTATCGGTAACAGCGCAGGTGTCGATACAAGCAACAACGCGACCTTGACGATCACGGTAAACGTTTGACAAATGGAGATGTTGCCGCCCATAAATTGCCTGAGTGCTGTTCAGTCAAGCGAGGCGTTCACTGAGCCTGCCGAAGTGCGAGCTTGATGGAACGGTACTCAGGCCTGCCATCAGTTGTCGCGGCAATGTGGCGGGGCCTGGAGCGAAGCGGAACTCCATTTGTTTGATATTAGTATGAAGGCCATCCCTGAACAGGGTTATACAAGGGTTATGGTATAATTAAATTAAAACCATTCCACCACCTATACAAGGAGGCCTCCATGATTTGCCAGGTATCTACAAAATACGTTTGTGGCATAGACCTGCATGCAAAAAATTTGACTGCATGCGTTATGGACAAAAAAGGAAAGATTCAGAAGAAAAAAACAATGGTGTGCTCGAAAAAAATGGTTTTAGATTTCCTGTCCCCCCGGGAAAAAGATATTACTGTCGGCGTCGAGTCAACCTGTAACTGGTACTGGCTTATTGACCTGCTTACGGAGAATAATATTCCCTGCCGCCTCGGTCATGCGCTCTATATAAAAAGGAAAATAAGCTCGAAACATAAGACCGATACAGCAGATGCCAGAGGTATCGCCGATTTACTCCGAACGAATCAATTTCCTGTGGCATACGCCTATCCCAAAGAAATGAGAACCGTTCGTGACCTCCTGCGAAGACGCCACTTTTTTGTGAGAAAACGAGCTGCCACATTCACCCATGTACAGAACAGTCTCCATCAGGATGGCTGTATTGAACCACTGCGTAACAAACTGCAGTATAAAAGCGCCCGATGGTCATTAGTCGATAAAACAGAAAATATTGATTTAAAAAATATACTTACTGCAGACCTGGAATATATTGCAGCTCTGGATACCCTGATAGAAAACCTTGATAAAAAAGTGATTGAAAAAGCTCGTCTTCATAATAATAAACATTACGAAGCACTGCAAACAATGCCCGGCTGTGGTAAAACAACAGCACTGACTATTATTTATGAAACACAAACGATACAACGTTTTAGAACACCCCGGCGTTACTCCTCCTACAGCCGTGTTGTCCGTGCAGAAAACGAATCTGCCGGTAAAAATCTTGGTGGTACAACCAATGATAAAATCGGTAATCCCTGTTTAAAATGGGCTTTTGCTGAAATCGGCTATAGCATGATACGGAATTATCCGGTCATTTGTGAATGGCATCAAAAACAGGCTGCAATTCATGGTAAATCCGGTGCACATACACGTTTAAGGCATAAAATCGCAGTCACAGTCTATCATATGATGAAAAATGATACTGTATTTGATTTGGTTAAATTTTTAGGGAAAAATAACGACCGGGTGGAAAATCATTCGCAACAGTGGTTGGAAACGTCAGGACACCAATCCGAACCTGTTTTGAAAAATGAAAATCCATCCGGTCTTTCCCAACCGAAAAGAAAAAAATATAAAAGAAACGACTCAGTAAAAAGAAAACCGGGACGGCTATCCCTGCGCACAACCGGCAAACGCAAGGTCCTGACAAAGAGCTGAGCCCTATTGTTTGATTGGAGCCGTCCCTTTATACCATTTAAGAAAGGATAGTAGTATGACGTGATACATACATTCCAACGGCTTTGACAAAAAATATGGTAGTAAAAATTATTATAGTGTGTGATGATTTCCCGGGTACCTGTGCTGAGCCCGTCGAAGCATCAGATTTGATGGGGTAGAAAATTGAAATCATAATAGTAGACCGCCGCCCTCGCGGAATAACCCTGAAACAACCGGACAGGTGCTTGTACAGACCTGCAACCATCATTAGCTTTTTGAATGGATCTGCGAGGTACCGTACATATTCTGAGGGCTTTAAAGAAGTCCAGGATAGTGAGTACCTTTAAAATGGTAATAGTATTACGCGATACCGAACGAAAACAAGATACTCACATAGTGATTCATAATGTATGTTTGGAACGGAGGTCCCTTTTGGCTATCCGTCAACCATGTGTGAATTTCGAGTCGGCAGTTGAAAAGAAATGGTT
>Ga0190359_1001052_pt1 | contig 17999 bp, 17 predicted proteins | sample 48721823_MG_FD_161269 | JGI IMG/M metagenome (GOLD analysis project Ga0190359, IMG submission 161269) | Hydrothermal vent microbial mat bacterial communities from Southern Trench, Guaymas Basin, Mexico - 4872-18-2-3_MG | ecosystem: Environmental > Aquatic > Marine > Hydrothermal vents >... | reverse complement strand
TTAGCTTGTTTTAATTTCTTACAAGAGGAAAAAAAGGTTAAAAAGGTTCTGATTTGCGGTTATTCTTATGGTGCAGCAGTCGGCACGTCAATAGTCAATAATTCTGATAAAATTATCGGATTTTGTGCGATTTCCTTCCCTTGGGATTTCATGAACCCAAAATATAAAAAAATGTCTTTAACTGAAAAGCCAAAATTGTTCATCCAAGGGGACCAAGATAATATTGCCCCATATGATAGGTTCTTGAAACACTACTATGAGTATCCGGATCCAAAAGAAAAAGTAATCATTCATGGTGCTGATCATTTTTACTGGGGATATGAAGAAAATATCGCAAATGAAGTCGTTTCTTTCTATGAAAATTTAATCAATTCCAAATAAATTAAATTTTATTATAGATAAACATTACCTCTCATTAAGATTAAAACATCTACATTATTAAATCAAAAATATATCTTGTAGTTTATTTAACTCTTCCACTTTTAATTTATTGATTAATAGTCGGGAAGAATTTACAAATTTATAAGGAGGGTTTTAAAATCTAATCCTAATGTTATTAAATCAAGTTTAAATGCTTGAAAGTTTTTCTAAATCTTGACTAGAGTTTTGCACTGCCCATTCCAAAAGCTCATCAAGATATCGTTCTACTTCTTCTGATTCGGGGGGCTTTCCTAAAACTGCTAATATGAATTGGGTTTTATTATCGGACATTAAAATATTTCGGCAAATAATATAATCGTTTGTATATTTTATCTTCATTGTATCTAATTGTGAAAGTTCTAATTCTTCAGAAGCTTTAAATGCAGCATCGCTTAACAATGATCCCATTGCTGCAACTACTCTGTCATCTACATCTTCTGCTTTCTGGGAAGCTAATACTAAACCAGTAGAAGTGGCAAATAAAGAAGCTCTAAAGTTTCCATTTGTATTAAGTTCCTTTAATATCATCTCAAGCTTGTTTACCATAAAAATATCCCATCTATTTTATATGATTTTAAATTTAAATATCGACGAACATCTAAACAGTATGAATAATAATAACATATATATTATTTAATTTTAACCATTGATTAATTCTTAATGGTAATGGGAAATTAATCAATTTACATGCATTGTTGAACCTTTGATTTTTAGCTTTTAAATTATGATGATAATGTCCTAATCTGTAAATTATAAAGAATTGGGATGGAGTAATAATTAATGTATTTTAGAGATTCTTTTTTAATTCGATTATAAACGTTGAAATGATGTCATTTTCATCAATATTTAAAAGCATTACAGTTCTTCTTTCTTTAGGTTTTTGAAAACCGGGTTTTAGTGGAGGTGCTTTTGGATTAATAGGGCTTCCTGGATTTAATAATAAGCCGTGCGGTTTAAATTCTTGAATTAATGGATAATGAGTGTGGCCAAAAATTAATATGTTAATCTCATTTTCTTTAAAAAACCGTTCAAGATCTTCAGGTAATATATGAATAATTCCAATTTTATATTTTCCTACCGTGATTTTGATAAAATCTTTAAAATCTTTATTTTTATCTGCATTACCTTTAATAACAATAGTCTGGGCAATTTTATTGAGTTCTTCAATAAATTTTTCATCACATACATCGCCCACGTGAATAATTTTATCAACATCTCGAAAAACTGTTTTTAACTCGTCAATTATCTCTTTATAATAAAAATCCTTCCAAAATTCAATATGTGTATCTGAAATTATTCCAAATTTAGGCACAATAATTCATCTTTTTTATCATAGTAAAAAGAAACCAATGATAAATATGAATAATCCAAATAAGAAATCTAACAAAATTCGAATTATCTTATGATCAGTTTCTTCTTTTATTCTTTCATCATTTCTGAAATATTGTCTAAATTCTCTAAGTCCCATTTTAATGGCATCTTTTATTCTAGAGAATTGCCAAATGAACAAAATTACACCTATTATCAACATAGGAATGTATATGTAAAAGACCATGTTCATGAAATCATTTCCTTGAATATAATTCCAGATTGTATGACCTGAAATAACATTGTTTAGAAAATGGGCAAGAATAATCGGGAAAATCCAGTGTTTTTTTAGAATGAATAGGGATAAAACAATTCCAATAAAAAATGCTTCCACAAACCAAATAAACGGAAAAACAATTGGTAATCCTTTTGCAGCAGGATTCATAACATAAGAAAAATGCCCAAGACCAAAATAAAAGGAAGAAATAATGACTGCTGACATAGGATTAACATAATCGCTTCCTCGATTTGTTAAAAAACCACGGGTTAATGATTCTTCATATACAGCTATAAAAAATTGAGATATTAATAATGTGAGTAAGAAGATGAAATATGTATCTTTGAAATAATAATTTGTTACAGAAACTAAAAGAACATTTTTTGAGTATGATAGCATTTCAGGTATAAGTAAATAAGTTAAAAAATCCAATGGAATGAATAGTATGAATAAAAACAAAAATCCGTACAATATTTGATATTTAATATTACTTTTTTTTATTCTAAAAAGATTCAAAAAGTTGATGGTTGCGCTTCTCTCTGATTCTGAAATGAATAGCGCTCTTCTTTTCTCTAAAGCAAAATTTGCTACATATAAAAATATTGAAACTGCCAATATCAAGATAATTGCTCTCAAGAAATAAAACAATATACCGTATACTATGTAATTGAGTTCTAAATATGAGAAGAATAACAATATTAACGAAAATAAGAAGATTCCGAGAAAAATTATTAATGTTTCGAGTAAAAAATAGGATCTTTGACGCGTTAAAAGCTTAGTTGGTTTTACTTTTCTAGGCATTTTTCATTTCTCATGTAATTTATTCCAGATAAAATAATATTTAGTTAAAAAATTTTAAATTTTTTTAATTTTTTCATGAATAATATAATTCTTTCAATTCTTCATAATTTGGAATTCCATTTCGGGCTCCCAATTTTCGTATGCATCTACTGGCAACAAAATTTCCTAACCTAACATATGATCTTAAGGGGTTAAAATCAAAATCTAAGGATTTAGTAAAACCTAAGATAAATCCCGCAGAAAAAGAATCTCCAGCACCAGTAGTATCAATAACTTCGTCTACAGGATAAGGATCAATCAATTCTGACATTTCTTTAGTTATCAATAGAGCGCCTTTCTCACCTAAAGTTATTATTATGACTCTAACACCCAAACTTAAAAGCTTATCTGCATATTCTCTTACCAAATCTACATTTTTATAATTAATTGAAGTCCGAAATAATGTACTAAATTCTTTCCTTGATAAGATTAAAATATCAATATGTTCCAAGAGTACTTTAATGTTATTTATCCCTTGATCGATAATAAGCATGCCCGGATTTAATATTACTGGAATGTTAAACTTTTTTCCAATCTTTCCTGCTTTAATGAATGGTTTAATGTTTTTCAAGCTACTTAAAAATATTACTCTTGTTGAAATGAGTTCCTTTTCAAGGATTTCATTCTCAGATAAGAGATTAGCAGCACCGCTATGCGCATAGATTCTGCGCTCGCCTTCTGGATTTAAAGCTACATAAGCAGAACCCGTGCCTTTCTCTTTAGAATATTTAATAAATCTTGTCTCAACATTTCCAATCCTAAAATCATCAAGAATCTTATTTTTAAAAGCATCATTCTCACCTAACTTGCCAATGAAAGCTGTTTTCAATCCAAGTCTTCCACAAGCATAGGCTGTATTGGCGGCAGCTCCGCCAGATAAAAGTTTTAATTCTGAAACGAAAACTTCATCATCTTTTTCCGGGTGCCTTTCTACTCTAGCAATCATATCTACTAATGCGGCTCCTATGCAAATGACATCGAATTCCTTTTTCAATTGTTTACACCTCCTAAAAAAAATTATTCATAAGTAAAGGCACCAAACTCAGATTTGATTTCAACAACATTTTTATTCTTTTTTGGGGACTCTTCGCAACTTCCAATAATTTTAGCATCTACATCAAATTTTCTGGATATTTTAATGATTTCATTTCCTATTGATTCATCACAATAAATTTCTAACCTGTGTCCCATGTTAAATACTTGATACATCTCTTGCCAACTAATTTCTGAAGAATTTTGAATGATTTCAAAAATTTTTGGAATTTTAAATAAATTATTCTTAACATATTTTATTCCTTTTCCAAATCTCAAAACTTTTGTTTGACCTCCTCCAGTATTATGTATTATACCATGAATTTCTTTCTTGAATTTTTTCAAAACTTCTTTAATAATAGGAGCATAAGTTCTGGTTGGCGATAATAAGGCTTTCCCAATATCTTGTTGTAATCCGGGTATCTTATCAGTCAGAGCATATTTTCCAAAGAACACGAGATTCTCTTCCAAATTAGAATCATAACATTCTGGATATTTTTTAAAATAATCATGATAAAGTACCCCATGTCTTGCTAAAGTCAACCCATTACATCCAATTCCGCTATTGTAATCATCCTCATATTTAGATTTTCCATAACTTGCAAATCCAACAATAACGTCATCTGGTTTGATTTTACTTGCATCTATTATGTCTTTCTTTTTGATTGTAGTAAAAAGCGAAGCATCAACTAATAATGTTTTAACAACATCTCCCACATCAGCAGTTTCTCCTCCACAAAATATCATGTTTACGTTATATTTTGAAAGATAATTGCAATAAGACTCAAATTCTTTGATAATGATACTCAAGATATTTCCTGGTATTCTATTTTTATTTCTGCTTATGGTATTTGAAATGAAATAATCTCCAGTAGCACCTATGCAAAGAACATCATCTAAATTCATGACAATGGCATCTCTAACGAGACCTTTAAAGATCTCAGCATTACCAGTTTCCTTATAATACATGTAAGCTAAGTTTGGTTTTGTTCCAGCCCCATCTGAATGAAAAACTGAAAAAAAATCCTTTTCTCCCCTTACATCCCTTACAATTTTACAAAAAGCTCCTGGAAAAAAACCTTTGTCTGTATCTTTTATGGCTTCATGTACATCTTCTTTTTTAGAAGAAACACCTAATTGTTCATATATTTCTTTTTTATTTTCCATTTTTAAAATCCGTGCGTTTTATTTAAATACATGATTAGATTCTCAACAATTTCGATAGCATTTCCAATATAATTATGAGGATTCAATAATTCTTCAAGTTCTTTCTCGCTAAATCTATCTTTAATCTCTTTGTTATCTAGCAAGGTTTCTTTCAAATCTATATTTCTTTCTCTTGCTCTAATGGCAGCAATTCTGAGGATTTCATGCCCTTCTTGCCTTCCAATTCCTTTATTAACTAATTCTATCATAATTTTTTCTGCCAAGCAAGCGCCTCTAGTGAGGTTTAAGTTATCTTCTATTTTTCTCTCATTAAATTCAACACCATTCATTATTGAAATCATTTCGCATATTATGAAGTCTAATAGTACAAAATTTTCAGCAAATAATATCCTTTCGCCAGCAGAATTGGTGAGATCTCTCTCATCTTCCAAGATAATATTATCTAATGCAGGTATTACGTTTGACTTTATTATGCGTGCTAAACTACATATTCTTTCTGATTTGTGAGGATTACGCTTATGAGGCATTGTTGAACTACCTACTTGAGATTTTTTAAAAGGTTCAAACATTTCAGAAATCTCAGTTCTCTGAAGGATTCTAATTTCACGTGCCATTTTTGCTAATGTTTGAGCTATTAGTGAAGTTAAAAAGATAACTTCAGCATGGCGATCTCTTTGAATTATCTGGTTAGAAATGAGCGCTTGATTCAAATTAAGCAATTTCATTACTTTTTCCTGAAGCCTTGGACCTTTTCCAGCAAAACTAGCCATCGTTCCTACAGCTCCAGACATTTTTCCAAAGGATATTCTTTTTATTGTTTGATCTATTCTAAGAAGATGTCTACTTATTTCATAAGCCCAAACTCCAAACCGCATTCCATAAGTAGTTGGGATGGCGTGCTGTCCATGAGTTCGACCTATGCAAATTAACTTCTTAGTCCTTTTTATGATATCCATGAGTTTATTCAAAAGTTCAAGTAAGCTCTCTTTAATGCTGCTCAATGCTTCTCTAAGCTGAATTGCTAAAGCTGTATCCTCTATATCGTAGCTTGTAGCTCCGAGATGCACGTATCTTCCTGCATCATTTTCACATTGTTCTGCTAATGCTTTTACCATTGCCATTAAGTCATGATGGATTTGTTTATCTATTTCTTTAACACGGTCCAATTTAACATGGTTTAAATTTGCTTTTCTTTCTATTTCTTTGGCAGCTTCCATTGGGATGCTTCCAAGTTCTGCGTGAGCTCTTGCTAACGCAGCTTCTACCTTCAACCAAAACTCTAATTTTCTTTCTTCTGTAAAAAGTTCAGCAATTTTAGATCTATAGCGCGTCTCGATTGGATGGACAAATTCGTGTTTCATTTTAATCTAATTGTGTTTTAATTGAATATATCTCAAATAAAAATGATAATGATGATATATAATATAATTCTTGAAAATATAACTTATTTTGTTAATTGCGAAATAATTATAAGTTAATTTTTAAAACCATGATCTTTCAAATTTAGAAAATTAGAAATTTAAAATACACAAGAGATATAAAGGTAATTTTTTATTAACAATTTCTTATGGGATACAAAGAGAAGTTCACTTTCTTTAGATGTTATCATTGTGGAGAATGGTTTTATACAAAAAGACCCATAAAGGCAAAAAAATGTTGGAAATGTAATCACATTTTTCAATTTAAAAATGCATTTAAGTTTTCAAAAATATGCCAACAAGAAGAAGCCATTTATTTTATTAAAATGTTGAAAGAAAAAGAGAATTCGAAATATGAATCAAATCATCCATCATTTTATCAATTTAAATTGAATTTTTCTAAGTGAAAAAGATAAAATTTAATTATTCTTTTTTTTTCTCATTTTTATAAAGATAATAATTCAACAATTTACATTATTTAGAAAATATTCTTCTTTATTTTACGAGCGATCTTGATAAAAATGGGATTATACGAACTTCTTGATGTTTTTGATGATAAATTAATAAATTGGATTGAAAAGAACACGAAAAATCGAGTTGATTACTGGGATATTCGAGCTGAAACCAAAAGTGGCAATTCTTTAGAATTTACAAATAGAAAAAGTAAAGAAATCTCATCCTATGAACTTGTTGAATGTTCAATTAGAACTCTTCATGAGGGAAAATGGGGATTTTATATCTTAAAAGATTTAAACTCTAACACAATTAAGCAAGGAATGGAAAGCGCAATTAAATTATGTAAAATTCCGAATATTTCTATAAATAATCCATTTAAAATTAATGAAGTTGATTCATACAATAAAAAGATAAGAATCAAGAGTAAAAAGAAAATAATAGACGTCCCCATTGAGGAAAAGATTAATTTACTGAAAGAACACGAAAATATTGCTTTCAATTATTCAAAAAAAGTTAAGAATACTAAAACGACTTACATAGATAAGCACGTCAAAACAATTTTCCTTAATGCTTTTGGGAGTAAGATCTTTCAAGAAATGGAGTTTGTAAGGCTTTTTTCTACCGTTTTTGCTGCAGAAAATGGAGTGATTCAGCATAGTATGAATTCTGTAGCTGGTATTGGTGGATTTGAAATTGTTGAAACGAAAGAAGCTCGTTCCATAAGTATAAAATCTGCTAAAGAAGCAATAGAATTATTAGGGGCAAGTTCTCCTGTTGGAGGCAAATTTACAGTTATAATGGATCCTAAGTTGGTTGGAACTTTTGTTCATGAGGCAATAGGGCATTCTTGTGAGGCAGATTTAGTTTTACAAAAAGAGAGCATTCTTAAGGGAAAAATTGGTGAAAAAATAGCAGATGAAGATGTCACCATTAGTGATAATCCTATTTTAGGGCAAGGGACTTTATTTAACCTTCCTTATGAATTATACGGAAGCTATGTATATGATGATGAGGGAATTAAATCTAAAAAGGTAGATATTATAAAAGAAGGTATCTTAATTAATTTTCTTCATAATCTTGAAACTGCTTCAAGAATGGGTGCATCTCCTAATGGACATGGTAGAGCAAGCACGGCAGTGTCTATCCCTCAAGTAAGAATGGGCTTTACTTACTTGGAGCCAAGAGATTGGGAATTAGAAGAAATGATAAGCGAAACAAAATATGGCATTCTTTGTGAAGACTTTCAATATGGATATACTGATACGACAACAGGTAATTTTCAATTCAAGTGTAGAATATCATCATTAATAGAGAATGGCGAAAAAACAAAATTAATGCGTGATGTTTCCTTAGGTGGAATGTCATTGGAAATATTAAATCGCATAACGGCAATTGGAAATAAAAAAACATTTAACTATTCCGATGGAATATGCGGTAAAGGTAGCCAAGGCGTTAGAGTGTGCTCCGGTGGGCCTTTTATTCGTGTAGAAGATGTAATTATAGGAGGTTTAAATTGAATGGAATTTAATAATTATTACAACGCTTTAGCTGAAAAAGCTTTTAATTTTGCAAGATCCTTTTCTTCCGATTTCGAATGTTTGGAGATCTATTTCAGCAAGAATGATTATCTTAGCTTGAAAATCGAAGAAAATATGTTAAAACATGTTGAAAAGGGAAAAGATGAAGGATTTTCGGTAAGATGCGTTTCTAGAAATGGATCTATGGGTTTTGCATTTTCTAATCAAGTTGATGAAAAACATTTAAAAGAAATTATCAAAACATCCATTAAAATGATGAAAAATGGTACAGATGATCCAGAATTTAAGAGTTTTCCTCCAAAATTCCATTCATATCCGCGCGTTAAAAAGATTTATGACAAACAAGTTGAAGATTTACAAGTTGAAGATTTACAAGAATACATCTCAGAGATGATAAATCGTTGTAAAGAAGAACCGTTGGCAATCTCTCATAATGGGATAATCTCAGTCGATAATGAAGAAACTCAAATATATAATTCAAATGGCTTAAGCATTAGTGGAAAAGAAACGTTTTGTTCCGTTTATTCCTCAGTAATTTTTAAGGATAAGGTTTCTGGAGCAAGTTCTTCAGGATTTGAATATCAATTAAAGAGATTTTTGAAGGATTTAACACCAAAAAATATTGTTGAATTGGCATCGAATAATGCTAAAATGTTCTTATATAGAAGGAAAATAAAATCAATGAGATGTTCATTAGTATTGACTCCACTAGGGACAAAAGAATTAATATTAAAGCCTATTGCTTCGGCTATAAATGCAGAATCTTTCCAGTATAATCGAACATTTTTAGTTGGAAAGAAAGGCAAGGAGATAGGTCCAAATTGTTTAAATATAATAGATGATGCATTGATTGATGGTGCAATAGGTTCAAGTAATTTTGATGGCGAAGGTGTTCCTTGTAAGACTAAAAACATATTTCTAAATGGAATATTTTTAAATTCTGGTCTTTTGCATAATTGGTATACTGCTAATAAAGAAAATATCGAGAGTACCGGTAACGCTTATAGAAGTTCTTATAGTTCAAAACCATCAATAGATATTACAAATTTTATATTGAAACCAGGAGATGTGAGCAAGGATGAATTGATTTCCACGGTAAAAAAAGGTGTGCTCCTAAACTACACGAATGACAAGCCTAACATTTCAACAGGAGACTTCTCAGGATTGGTCCTACAGGGAAATTTGATCGAAAACGGCAAAATTAGTACTGCTTTAAACGAAACAATGGTTGGAATAAACATTTTAGATTTATTGAAAAATATTCAGCAAGTTTCAAGAGAATTTAAGATTTATGGATCGTACAGAGCTCCTTGGGTTAAGGTTAAGGATGTTCAAATTATTGGTAGCGCGCCCTAAATCGTGATATTTAATCTAAGCCATAAAATATCTTTAAAAATTATTGAATTAGGACTTAAATATTCATATAACTCTATTATAATTAATTGATTTGAACCCGGTTGAGTAAAAGAGACATTTATTTTATTTGATATCCAACTTTCACTAGGTTTTAATGAAATTCCCGTGATATTAAAAATAAATGTGGCATTTAGCGCACCACTTGGAGTTAAAACCGTATCATTATCACCCTTGGAAATATCAATGTAAAAAGTAAAATCTCGATTTAATTCATTACCAACATATACATAGAAAGAAATGTTATCGCCGATTTTAGCTTTCGTGGGATAATTACCTGCTTTCATTTCAGAATTTAATATTCCAAAAATTATGTGACCTGGTTTTGGAGTTACAACATAGTATATGATGAAACCTAACAAGAACAGGTTTCCCACAATTAAAAGAACTTTAACGATGTTTTTAAAATTGAATTTATTTTTAGAAAATTTATCAGACTCATTCATATTTCTCTTTTTCAATATATTCCTTAAACCATTCAATCATTCTTTTCAATCCAACACTCAATGGAGTAGAGGGTTCCCAATTTAAAAGCTCTCTTGCTTTAGAAATGTCTGGGCATCTTCTTCTTGGATCATCAATTGGCAATGGCTTATGAACGATTTTTGAGTTTGAATTAGTCAACCTTTTTATTTCTTGAGCTAGTTCTAAAATAGTTATTTCTTGATCGTTTCCCAAGTTTATAACTTGCCCTTCTGCCCTTGGTTCATGGACCATTTTTAAAATGCCCTCTATCTCGTCAACAACATAAACAAAAGATCTAGTTTGAGAACCATCTCCAAAAACGGTTATGTCCAAATCATTTAAAGCTTGATGGATGAAATTGGGTAAAGCTCTTCCAAATTCTGGACCATGTCTAATTCTTGGACCATAAGTATTGAATATTCGAACAATTTTAGTTCGAATTTTATGTTGTAATTCATATGCTTTGACAAAAGACTCTCCAACTCTTTTTGCTTCGTCATAAAAACTTCGAGGTCCTACTGGATTGACATTTCCAAAATAAGTTTCTGGTGTAGGAATAGCTTCATTTGGAGGATTTCCATATACTTCGGAAGTACTAGTATAAAAAAACAAGGCATTATGCGCTTTTGCGATACCTAAAGCTATCATCGTTCCAATTGTATTGCTTTTCAAGATAGGGATAGGATGCTTGGTAAATTCAAAAGGAGATGCTCTACTTGCCATGTGCATGACTATATCTAATTTTTTCACATCTCCCACGCAAGTTCCTTTTGGATGGTATGTCAAACCAAAATAAATTGGTTGAGAAATATCATGGTTGATGAATCTAAAATTATCTTCAGACATTAAGTGTTCTATATTTGTAAATCTTCCTGATGACAAATTATCCAAGCAGATGCAATAAGCTCCTTGTTGGACCAGAACATCACAAATCCAAGAACCCAAAAAACCAGTTCCACCCGTGATCAAAATCACTTTTCCCTTAAAATTCACGCCACTCTTGTCAAGACGATCGAGAATTTCGTTCAGATCACGCTTATAATCATAAACCATTGAAAAATCACTAAAATAATGTTAAATAATTCTATTTTTATATTTATAATTAATATTTTTCTTTAAGATTTTCGAGAATTCTATTGATATTTTATTTCACTTCAAAAAAGAAAAAGCATGATTATTTTTATGGACTTGTTTTATGCCCACATTTATGACAAAATTTTAACTCAATAGCGTATAGATTTCCACAGTTCGGGCACTCCCTTAATGAATTCTTTATTATTTCCCTACCTAGTAATTCAAACACCTTTTCAACATTTTCTCCCGTCTTAGCTGATGTCCCTATTAATTCTCCTTGAAAGTTATACTTCTCATGAAATTTTAAACCTTTTTCCCTATTAACTTCCCTATACTTTTCCAAATCTATCTTAGCTTCTACCAATATGCGTGTCTTTGGGCCATTTGGGACTGAATCTATTATTTTCATCCAATCATGAAGATCCTCTAATGATTCTCTATTTGTAATATCGTATAATATCAATGCGCCCGAAGCACCAGATATGTAGGATGGCAATAACATGCGGAATTTTCGTTCTCCTGCAAAATCCCAGATATTAAGTAATACATCTTTATTATCTACCTTGATTTTCTTAGTTTCAAAATCCACGCCTATGGTCGATAAAGTAGACATATCGAATCGTCCTGTAGCATATCTTTTGATCAAAGAGGTCTTACCTGCGTCCTTGGCTCCTGCGACTACAACTTTAAATTTTATAATAATTCTTCCACCTACAACTAAAATTATTTGAATTTTTCAAGTATTAATGATTACAAAATATTAAAGATTGAATGAGTTAAAATATTTTTTCATGACAAAATTAAAAACACGAAATTCTTAACATGAAATTTTATGAATCTTCTTTATACTTATATCTACTCAATTTATAAATCTCCCGAGCAATCTTCTTTCCTATATTCTCTACTTTTACCAAATCCATTAAATCTGCATTAAATACGTCTTGTAGGGTTTTAAATTCACGGAGAAGGCTTTTTGCCCTTAAAGAATTAATTCCAGGAATACCAGCAATTATATATTCTAATATTTTTGATGTATCGAGAGGTTTTTTCTCAAACCTCAATTTTGGTATGCTCCTGCCTTCAGAATGCGCCTTTTTTGCCAATTGGTATAAAAATTCTGCTGTTTCATCCACATCTTTTGTTCGATATATCATTATTCCAAGGTTTAAAATGATTGATGTTAAAGCGCCATAAAGTGCATTTTTATCAATTGAACTCTCTGAAAATATGTCCCCCTCTAATATTAATATTGGACTATGAAAATTTCTTTTTAAATCAATTAATTCATTAAATAACCTGCCATCTTTAAGAGAATCAATAAAATCTCTAGCAGATTTTCGTTCTATGCAAACTTCATCAGAGATTATATAATCTCCAACAAGAATTTGTTTTAAAACTAACCTTATATCCATCAATGATAACTTTCTCACCACGGGAGAAGATGTTTCTCTATTATCACAAATTATAACAGGTCTTCTTTTTTCTTCATCATCATTTTCTTTTTTTTCCTTAGCTTTTGGTGTTAGAAATTTTGTTAAGCTGGATTGACCGGGTCTCTCACTATTTTTTTTAGATTTTAAAGACTTCAAACTAACTTGCATGCTTTTCTCTCTTGCTTTTTCTGCCCAAAAATAGCCCTCATCCCTAGTTCCTTCTGCCATGAGCATGTAAACCTTGCCACTTCTTTTTCTTCCGGTTCTTCCACGCCTTTGAATGGATCGAATGGCGCTTGGAACAACATCATAAAAAATTACAAGGTCGCATTCTGCTATATCCAATCCTTCTTCAGCAACGCTCGTACCAACAAGAACGTTAAAAATTCCATTTTTAAAATCTTCTAGCAGCTTAATTTGCTGTTTTTGGCTCAATCCCCGGTCAGTACCTCTTTTTTGCTGCCCAACAAATTTATGTACCCTTATTAAATCATGTTCCTCGAAAAATTTAACTATATTATTGACCGAATCTCTAAAGTGACAAAATACTAGTATTCGAGATTCGGGGTTAACTTTAAGTTCCTCCTCCAAAATTTCTTTTAATTTCTCCAATTTTGGATGAACAATGCCCTTCTGAATTATGGCATCAATTAATTTTATTATTCTTCTTATATCTGGATCGTTAAATAATTCTCTTAAGGATTTATTAGCGGTATTGTCCTTAATCTTTTCCATGTTTTTTTCTATATAGTCTTTTAATGCATTAATTCCTTGAGTTTCAATTAACTCACCCATGTAAGATAACCTTATAGCATTTGCAATGTGTTTTTTAGCTTGAAAAAACATGAATTTCTTATCTTGATCTTGAGTTGTAGATATGAATGAATTAATTTTTCCACTCAATGTTAGCAAATCTTTTCTCGAAACCTTATTGACATCTTGAGTGTTTAACAATTCCATTTTTTTTAGCCAAGTATATATAGATTTCAGCTTTTTTACGAGGATATTCTTTATCTCAAGAAACTCTTCTGGCAGTTTGATCTTTATTAATATTTTTTCGACATCTTGAATGTATGGCTTAACATCAGGATCTGAGTCGGTTCGAATCTCAATATGGTCAATGAATAAATTCTTTTTAATCTCGTTAATCTTTTCCTCAGTAGAACCGGGACTTGCAGTTAATCCTAATATTTGAGGATTTTCTGCCAGTTCCATATACTTTTTTGCGATAAAACAATAAGCATAATCGCCTACAGCTCGATGACATTCATCAAAAATTAATAATGAAACATCACGAATAGAATATAGGCTTGTAATGATATCATTTTGCAATACTTGAGGAGTCATGAATGCGATTTTAACTTCTGACCATAAATCTTTTCTTTTATCTGGTGGAATAGTACCCGTAATTGCTTTTAAACTATTCTCAGGAATGGTAGTGAGATTCTTAAAAGATTCTCGATGTTGTTCCACTAAGGGTCTTGTAGGTGCTAAAAATATTATTCTTGAATCAGGATATTTAGATAACCTATGCAGTGCCAACATTAATGCCAATATTGTTTTACCCAAACCTGTCGGAATTACTATCAAGCAATTCTTGCCTACGCAATTTATGAATATCGATTCTTGATACTCTCGCCTTAAAACAGCCTTATTTTTTAATAATGGGTGCTCTAAATAATCTTCACTGCTAATTACTAAATTCACCGATTTTTCTAATTAACTTGAATGAAAAAATTAAACATGACTCTTATTTTAAAGTTAAAGAGGCAATAGAATCTCTTAAATTATATTAATACCTTTTTAATAATGGGATATTAATGAAAATTTAGGATACCATGACTTTTAAACATGCACGAGTGGTTTAGTGGTATAACGTCACGCTCACACCGTGAAATTGGGGCATTTATATGGCTCTAACACGTTGGTCAGGGGTTCAATTCCCCTCTCGTGCACCACTTTTTCTCAATCTCATGCCAATTATTTATTTATTCGCATGTAAAAACCAAAAAAGTTTTATTTTGTACTACATTTTAATTCTCAATTACTCATTACTTGAAATGCATCATGTCCTCCTTTTTAGAAGCTCAAGAGTTGAGAAAAAAGTATAAAGAAGCCCGAAAATATATTAAAATAGGACCAATTTTCTTGACTCGGTATGAAAAAGCAAGAATTGTAGGCGCTAGGGCTTTACAGATAAGTTTCGGCGCCCCTATTTTAATTGAAAAACCAAAGAATTTAATAGATCCTATTAAAATAGCGTTATTAGAACTTAAATCGAAAATTTTACCATTAACAATTAGAAGGGAAATGCCTAATGGCGAATATCAAGATATTCCCATTAATAAACTCATCTTAAAAAAGGATTGAATGTTAAGGTAAAATTTTTTTATTGAATTCTATGTTTTCCTCTTTCTGTTAAGTAATATACGATTTCATCTCCCACTTTTTCTCCAATGACATATCCTTTTTCAATTAAACCATTCAATAATTTCAAGAGCTCTGCTTTTTTTAAAGGTTCAATGCCTAAAACAACCCTGCTCTGGTTAACTACAATGGCAATCCGCCTTAAAAATAGGCGCTTTCCATTGAACGCTTCCAATATTGTTAGCTCTTCGTTGGTTAAGTGCTCGAACTCATCGTGCTTTATCAAATGTTCCTTCAAAGTTCTTGCCAAATCCAAAGTCTCTTGGCTAACTTCTTGTTTTCTAGTTTCAACATGTTTCAATTTAACTAAGTCTTTAGCTACTGGTTTCTTCTTGTCTTTTTTAGCTTGTTCAAAGTAGGAACGGAGCATTTCCTTAGCATCTGTATCCTCTTCTTGAGTTTGATCATCTTTCTTTTCATCCATATTTATACCATAAGGAATTTAATAATAAAAACTTATATTCATTTAATGATAAAACAAGTCCATCTTAAAAACGGTCAAAAAGTCAAGATCAGGCATGTTAAAGAATCTGACATGGATGAATTCTGGAATAATTTTAATGAAGTTGTTGATGAAGGAACATATCTCCCAGTGTTTTACCCAGTAAGGTCAGATTTAGAAAAAAAAGCTTTTTATGATAATATTGTTAAAAACAACGAATTGTGTATTGTAGCAGAGCTAACTAAAAGGATCGGCAAGCATTCAATCGTGGGCCAGTGTGAAATAACAAATCTGGAGTGGGATGCTTCTGATCACGTGGGAAACCTTGGAATAATCGTGAAAAAAGGTTATAGAAACCTTGGTCTCGGCTTCCATCTAATTGATACGGTAATTCTAGAAGCAAAAAATGCTCTAAATAAGGAAAAAATAATCCTAAGTTGTTTCTCCACCAATAAAAGAGCATTACATTTATATGCTAAAATGGGTTTTAAAACAGTTGGTACTAGGAAGAGGCAATTTTACATGAACTCCCAATATTATGATGAAGTTTTGATGGAGTTGTGGATTGATGATTATCTGGAAAAAAGAGAAAAAGAAACGGTTTAATTAATTAAGGAAAGCGACACAGGCGCTTGTAAATCCTTAAACTCTCAGGAGTGAGCTTGTTATTGTTTAAGAAAATGAAATTCAAATTATCAAGCCCATCTAAGTGCTCTTCTCTAAATTCAGTGATATTATTAGATTCTAAAAATAAGATTATCAGGCTTTTCAAGCCTTCTAGCCCATCCATGCTTGAAATTTGATTTCTATCCAAAAATAGTTCTTGAAGATTTGTAAGTTGGTCTAAACCTTCTATTTTCCTGATCAAATTCATTGATAATTCCAATTTTGTTAAATTCTTTAACCCATCCAAGTTGCTTATCTTTTGTATTGCATTATTCGATAAATTCAATACGCGCAAGTTCTCAAGAGTAGATAATCCTTTTATTTCGGATATCTTGTTTTTATTCAAGTATAGAGAAACCAGTTCTCGCAGCTCTCTCAATCCAGAAATCTTAATAATGTTGTTTGAAGCTAAATTCAATATCTTTAACCTTTTCAAACCATCTAGACCAGTAATCTGGCTGATTTCATTGTGACTTAAATTTAATACTTCCAAGCATTTCAATCCATTTAAATTCTGGATTTCAGAAATTTTATTACTTGATAAGTCCAAATACTTTAAACTAGGTAAATCTCCTAACTTCTCGATTAATCTTATCTCGTTCGAAGAAAGGTCTAATTCTTCTAAGTTCTTGAGAAAACTCAAGTTCTCAATTTTTTTAATCTTATTTCCGGATAAATTTAAAACTTTTAATGATTTTAAATGTTCTAACCCATCAATTTCTCCAATATTATTTCTCTGCAACATTAAATGCTCCAACTTGCCTAACCTTTCAATTCCAATTATGTCAGAAATCCTAGTCAAGCCCATTCCTTCACAATTGAGGAGAATGATCGTTCCACCCTTAAAAGTAGCATGATATCCAAGGACATTGATGTAATGATCATGCAAGCAAATGTTAATACAAGTATCCAACTCTTCTTCTGAAAGTAATCTTGGATTTATTGAATATTCTCCTACTTTTAGAATGCCCTCATTTAAAATGCGTTCAGTAAAAGAATTTCCTGAAAAAATTCGCCCATTATCTCTGAATGCTTTCTTACCAAACAATCTTTTACAAACATGTTTCATGTAGTCAATAATGATCCTAATAGCACTCTTACTACCAATTTTATTAAGAAACTCAAGCGCCAAGATTTTCTGATAAATGTCATTAATGTTGTCGAGAGTGAACTTTAATAAGGTCAACAATTGTTCCTGATTAGAATATCCTCCTAACAACAACTTTCCAGCAAGCATTCGAACCTTCCGATCCTCATCGCTCAAGAACAATTGCTCCAAGAATTCGTAATTACTCCCATCATCCACCTCCATGAATTTCTCTAAAGCCTTTAAACGATTGTTTAAATGTTTCTCTTCTAAAATAAAATCCTTTAAAAATTGCTGCCCAGTCTTCTTATCTAACTGGTCTAAGTCTCGTATAAAGTTATTGATATTATCCATGATGGTTGATTATTGCAAAAGTTTAAACACTCATGAAATTTATTAGGAAATTTGATAATTTAATTTTAATTCCCAATCTCTCTAATTTAAGATCTCTTAAAATCTCTTACTAATTATAACGAAAAATTATTGATCCTAACATCATGAAACTTAAATATTAATTAAATAATTAAACATCGCAT
>Ga0190359_1001050_pt1 | contig 18013 bp, 14 predicted proteins | sample 48721823_MG_FD_161269 | JGI IMG/M metagenome (GOLD analysis project Ga0190359, IMG submission 161269) | Hydrothermal vent microbial mat bacterial communities from Southern Trench, Guaymas Basin, Mexico - 4872-18-2-3_MG | ecosystem: Environmental > Aquatic > Marine > Hydrothermal vents >... | reverse complement strand
AAATTGGTTAGTCAAACAAACTATTTGGATTTTAAATTGTTAAAGTTGTATAATAAAAGTAAATAAAACAAGGAGGGGAAGTATATGGAAAAACTTGTTATATCTGATTTATTAAAATTTAAGTTTATATCCAATCTTTCATTTTCACCAGATGGGAAATTACTAGGCTTTGTGGTTCACAGGATGAATGAAGATGATAACAGTTATGAATCAAAAATCTGGGTTTACAACACTGAAAATAAGAAAATGTTTCAATTAACATCTTTTGGAATGGAAAAAAGCTTTATATGGCTTGATAATGAAAATATTTTATTTTCTGAGATAAGAGGTGAAAAAGATAAAAAAAGAAAAGAAAATGGAGAAATTTTTACTTCTTACTACAAAATAAATGTAAATGGTGGAGAAGCTGAAAAATATTTTGAAGTACCTTATTTTGTTAGAAAAATTGAAAAATTAGATAATGAAACTTTTGTTTTGGTTTTAATATACGATAAAAATGTGCCTGATTTTTCGAAAATGGATGAAAAAGAAAAACAAGAAGCACTGAAAAAATTAAAAGAAGAAAGAGACTATGAAGTTTTGGATGAAATACCATTTTGGCAAAATGGTACTGGTTTTACAAACAAAAAAAGAGCAAGATTGTATTTATTTAATCTTAAAAATAACAAACTTGAACCAATAACTGATGAACTTACCAATGTAAGTCATTTTGATGTTGATAAAGACAAAAAGAAAATTGTCTTTATATCTAATAGATATAAAAACAAAATGGAAATAAGGTCAGATTTATTTATATATGACGTTGAAAATAAAAGATTGGAAAAATTAACTCATGAGGAACCTTTTAGATATATGTATGCGTATTTCTTGGATAATTCAATAATTTTTGCAGGAAGTAATATGAAAAATTTTGGTATTAATGAAAATCCAAAGTTTTATCTTTTAGAACTTGACACAAAAAATGTAAAACTTTTAACTCCAGATTTTGACTTAAGTATATGGAATAGTGTTGGGTCTGATGTTAGATTTGGCTCAAATAAAAATGCAACTGTTGATGGAAAATATCTATATTTTGTTTCAACAGAATGGAGTAGTTCCTATTTAAATAAGATTGACAAAAATGGAAAAATTGAAAAACTAACAAAAAAGAGTGGTTCAATTGACGGTTTTGATGTGAAAAATGGAAAAATTTATTTTGTTGGTCTTAGGGATTATAAGCTACAGGAAATATATGAACTTGAAGAAACTGAAAAACAAATAACAATATTTAACGAATGGGTTATAAAAGAAAAGAAAATTTCAAAACCTGAAAGATTTACTTTTTTATCTGATGATGGAGTTGAACTTGAAGGTTGGATTATTAAGCCTGTTGATTTTGATGAAACTAAAAAATATCCTGCAATCCTTGATATTCATGGTGGTCCAAAGACAGTATATGGCGAAGTATTCTTCCATGAAATGCAGGTTTGGGCAAACGAAGGATATGTTGTTATGTTCACAAATCCTCGTGGTAGTGACGGAAGAGGTAATAAATTTGCTGATATTAGGGGAAAATATGGAACAGTTGACTATGAAGATTTGATGAAATTTGTAGGCGAAGCACTTAAAAGATTTCCGTTTATTGATAAAGAAAGGCTTGGCGTGACAGGTGGTTCGTACGGTGGATATATGACTAACTGGATTATTGGTCATACAGATAGATTTAAAGCTGCTGCATCTCAAAGAAGTATTGCAAATTGGGTTTCAAAATTTGGTACAACTGATATTGGATATTACTTTGTTGAAGACCAGCAGGCTGCAAATCCATGGGATAATTTTGAAAAACTTTGGTGGCATTCTCCAATGAAATATGCTGATAAAGTGAAAACTCCAACACTTTTTATCCATTCAGATGAAGATTATAGATGCTGGCTTCCAGAAGGAATTCAAATGTTTACATCTTTAAAATATTTTGGTGTTGATGCACGCCTTGTAATATTTAAAGGAGAAAATCATGAATTGAGTAGAAGTGGAAAGCCAAAGCATAGAATTAGAAGGTTAAAGGAAATTACTGATTGGTTTAATAAATATCTAAAATAAAATTGAGTATTAATAATAAAACACCCCCAACAAAATTTTAGGTTGGGGGTGTTTTTCTGTAAACTTACAAAAACTCATTTAATTAGAACTTTTTCGAGGTAAGATTTCAAACTCATCTAGAATTTTTTCTGTTCTAACAAGTTTATAATTTTCTTCTTTTCCAACAGCTTTGACAACGAAATGAATACGATTATTACTTACGTTTCCAATGATGTAATGTAAATAACCTGCAGCTGCAGCTTTTGAAAATGGAAGGTATGAAGCATCTTCAGAGTATAGTCCATATCCAAAAGGTGCGCCGCCACCACCTGTTGTTATGTACATTACACCATCTTTTAAAAATCTTTCGTAATGGTGAATATGACCATTGAATACAGCAGAGACCTTATATTTAACAAAAAGATTGTGCCATTTTTCTCTAAATTGTTGACCTCTATCTTTTACATTTGAAAAGAACGGATGATGAAATGAAACAATTATATAAGGTTTATCAGTATTTTTTAAATCATTTTCCAACCATTCTGTTTGAATTTCATCTAAACCTGTACCTTCTTGGATATCACTATCAAGAGCAATAAAATGCACAGGCCCAATATCATATGAATACCACTGTTTGAAAAAGTCTCCTCCACCTTTTTTGGGGCACATAAAAGCTTGATAATAATATTCTGTGTTGTGTTCGTGATTACCTAAAACAGGTAAAAGAGCGGTAGTTGAAAACAAAAGATGTCCTGTCTCAAAGAATAAATTCCATTCAAACAGTTGTGGCCCACTTTCAACAAGATCTCCGGTGTTGATAACAAGAAGTGCTTTTTCCTTTGACATTTCGTCACATATAATTTTGTGTCTATCTGTATTTGTTCGAGTATCTCCATATACAAGAAATTTATATTCTTTATATTCTTTATCTTCAGCTGTTTTAAATGACAGTTGCTCTTTTAGTGTTTTTCCAACTAGGATTGTAGCGTTGTAGTTACTGAAAGGTTTTAAATTATCTATTTTTATTATATGAAAAGTATCATAAAGATTGTCTACTATTTCTTTACCGTCAACATTTATAACAACCGAAGCAGGTTTATTAATCTTTAAACCTATGTATATACTATTTGTGGAAAGGCCTGTTAGATAGGGTTCCCAGAGAAATTCAAATTTTTCAGGAATATTTAATATGATTTTATTTTCGACGGTACTTTCTATATTCAAATCTTCGTTTAATACTTGATAGGTACAGTTTTCATTAAGGTTAGAAAAATAGATTTCTCCATTTTTGTTGCTTGTTGATACATCAACAAAGGTATTTCCGTTTAGCTGTACAATTTTAATATTATTTAATGGGTTTCCTTTTCTATCAACTACTAAAAGTTTCTTTTGAGCTTCAACAAGATTTAATTTTACTTTAAGAGAATGAACATCCTTTCCTACAATAATATCAAAATCAAATTTTGAATAATTTTCTGTTGTAGTAGGCTTTCTTGACAAAGACATAAGAGCCCCTATTCTGTACATTGATAAAGAGTTCGGGAAGATAATCGCATATGCGATGTGTCTACATTGGATAAAATTGTAATTTTTTTCTTTTATAAATATAGGATTTACATCGCTTTCTTTAAAAAAGACTCTTAATTCTTTTGCATCTTTAGAAATGACACTTATATGTACTCCGTCTTGTGTTAAAGTATATTCAACATTTACATCTTTATCACCATTTGTTCCATATGAGATTATTTTTTCTTCGTTTACTTTTTCAACTTTTGTAAATGTTACCTTTCTTTTGTCAAGGGTAAAGTACATGTTATAAAGAGCGTCAAACATTGTATCTTTTGTGGCCAGATTTTCAAGAAAGCCTTCATTACTAATAGATGCAACAATATTATTATTTGACATTATGAATTTTTCATTGTCTAAAAAAGGAGTCATACCTTTGAATGTTATGGTAGAAAATGAAAATATGGAAAATATTAACAGTAATAACGTTAAAAATTTCAAATAAAATGAATATTTTTTCATTTTAAAAGCCTCCTTGAAATATAGTTTAGTCTATCAGATAATTATAACATCAGAAAAAATTGTTTTGCAAAAATAGAAAAATTGGTGAATGAAGGTAAGATTATGTTATGATATATGTGAAATTACATTTTTCTATTTGATAAAATGAGTTAGGGGGTAAATAGTGAAAAGAGTGTTTAAGTGGACCTTAATAATATTAATCCTTGTTGTTGTTTCATTTATTATACAATCATTCCTTGGAAATCATTATTTTCAATGGTTCTTTATGGGTAAGTATGAAATTATAAAGGCAAATATTGAACAAAAGATGGACAATAATGGAATTATGCATGTTCATGAAGTGATTACCTACAAGATGAGAAAGCCTTTTAGAGGTGTATATAGATATATACCAGCTTCAAGAGCGGTTGAGATAAGTAATGTGCGTGTATGGCTTGAAAACATAAAAATGCAAAGAGTAGAATATCTTAAAAACAACTCAAAAGAGTTTGAAGCAAGAATATGGATTTCAAAAAATTATAACGAAACAATTTCGCCAACAGATGTACCTACTGTTATTTTGCATGTTGAGTACGATGCAAAATATACTTTTGAAAAAGGAGTTGATGTTTCACAGGTATTTAGACAGTTCTGGGGAACTGGCTGGGATGCACCCGCCAAAAATATAACCGCAACTTTTGAATTTCCAAGCACATTAAAAATTTTAAGTGTGTACGCTCATCCAAAAATACAATTTGAAAAATACGGAAATAAATTTACTTTTAATGTTAAAAGCCTTCCTCCATTTACATACGCTGAAGCTCGTTTTGTATTTGATAATAAAATCTTGCCAAATATATTTTATAATAATCCTACTCTTACAAAAACAGGAATTGAAAATGAAGAAGCAAAATATAAAAGTTTGGTTTTAAAAGCAAAAATTTATCCTGTAATTGGGCTTTTAATAATTATAGCTTTTTTGATTTTAATTTTTTACTTTTTTGGAAGAGAAAAAGAAATACAGTATCAGGGAATTTATGAAAGAGAAATACCTTTCAAAGATCCTCCAGATATTGTTAATGCAATTGTAGTAAACCAGCTTTCAAAAGTTGATTCTAATGGAATTTCTTCAGTGATAATGGATCTTTATAGAAAAGATTATGTAAAATTAGATAAAGATGGGAAATATATTGAAATTTTAGAAAAAGACACAAAAGAGCTTCCTGGAAGTGAAAAGTATTTCTATGAAATTTTAAAGAAATACTCTTTTGATAATAACAAATTTTCATTTGATGAATTAAAAAAGGTTTTATCAAAAGACAAAAAGCTCGCAAAAGAATTCCTTGCTGATTTTAAAGCATACAAATCACTTGTTTTAATGCATGCAAAATCAAGAAGATATCTTTCAATAAAGGGAACCGTCTTATCTTATTTTGTAGGAATAGCGTCAATACTTTTAGCTCTTTACTTTTTTGCAAAATTCTGGAGTGTTTCTTTAATATATGAAAGTGTATTTTCAAGTATTTTATTTGTGACAGGTGGCATTTTATTTTTCCTTCCAAGGGATGTGTTTGGAAACTGGACAAGATTTGGAAGGGAGTATTATCTAAAATGGAAGAATTTTGAAAAGTTTTTACTTGATTTTTCAGCACTTTCTCAGTATCCACCTGAATCAATAATAATTTGGGAGGATTATTTGGTATATGCAACTGCTTTAGGAATAGCTGATAAAGTGGAAAAACATCTTAAAAAACTTGCACCAAAAGAAATTGAAGAATCATCCCATCCATATTATGGATATCGCACGTATAGAAGATATGGAATGGGATTTTTTGTTGTATCAAGTGTTGCTACCTCCACTGTTTCTAAGGGTTCAGGCAGTGGATTTGGTGGAGGTGTTGGAGGAGCTGGCGGCGGTTCTGGCGGAGGCGGTGGTGGAGCATTTTAAGATAGGAAAGGGGTGGAAGAATGATAGGTTGGATAATTCTTATTGTAGTTCTTGCTATTATTGCCTGGTTAATATCAACATATAATTCACTTGTTACTCTGAAAAGAAGAGTTGAAAATGCCTGGAGTCAGATTGATGTACAACTTAAGAGAAGGCATGATTTGATTCCAAATCTTGTAAATTCAGTTAAGGGTTATATGAAATTTGAGCAGGAGACACTTGAAAAAGTTATGAAAGCAAGAGCAAGTGCAATTTCAAGTAAAGATATAAATAAAAGAATGGAAAGTGAAAATGAACTTTCAGGAATGTTATCAAGACTTCTTGCTGTTGTTGAAAATTATCCTGAATTAAAGGCAAATGAAAATGTAAACAAATTGATGGAAGAACTTAGAAAAACCGAAGATAAAATAGCATATTCAAGACAGTTTTATAACGATATTGTAATGAAATATAACACAAAATTGTCTGTCTTTCCAACTAATATAATTGCTAATATGTTTTCATTTAAAAAAGAGCCATATTTCAAAGCACCAGAAGAGGAAAAAGGCACACCAAATGTTGATTTATCAATTTAGTTTATCATCTCTCAATTTGTGGGGGTGTTAATATGAAAAAATTACTTTTATTGATTCTCCTATTTTCAACATCATTTTTATTTGCAGGAAAGCTAATTTATATTGAAGGTGGTAAAGAATTTTCTGACGGAAATTTACTTTGTAAAATTGATACAATAGTAAGATTTGGAGAAAATTATTATTATCTTACTGTAAAAAATATTTCGCAGGAAGAGATAAAAATTTACTGGAACAAATCTATGATTGTTGATAACTTTCGAAGGCCTGTACCGATAGTTCCAGAATCTCTAGTTGAATTTTTACTTGAAAAACCTGAATTAATTACCATTATTAAACCAGGTGAAACAATTAGCTTTGTAATTCATCCTTTTTCACATGTCTTATCTAAAAAAGCATTTTCAGGCTATAAATTTAAATTTACCCCATTAAATGTAGGAAAGTATTTTAATTCCAAAATTTCATTAACATATGAATATAATGGTAAAATTTTAAATGTTTATAAAGAATTTAATTTAAAAGTTAAAACAACTATTTCAATCAAAGACGTATTATTTGTTGGTTTGTTTTTTGCAATACTTGGGGGGATACTTTACATAGGACTTGGGGGTTAAAAAAGAGCGCTTTTCAAGCGCTCTTTTTACGTTATTTCCACCCTTTTTGAGGGGTAGGGGGATTATAGGGCATTTGTTGTTGACCACCCATTGGTGGATAGCCATAAGGATTTCCATAATAGGGCATCATTGGGCCGTATTGATACATGGGTGCTTTTTTAAATTTCTGATTTTGATACAACCTTTTTTGATATTCAAGTTTTTTCATGTACGCTAGTTTTTCTCTTATAATTTTCCTATATGGAAATTCAACAGTTATACCATCACTTGTAAGCTTGAATGCAAGGTTAAATGATAGTTTTTCGTTTAATTTAATTTCAACAGCTTGAATCTCAATTTTCATTCCAGGTTTAAAATCGAAAAATTTCCACATTGGGCCTACGTAAACTTCAACTTCCGTTCCTTCATCAGTATCAAGAATAATTCTTGATTTTGAAAGTCCTTCGTCTAATTCGACATATACTTCCTTAATTGTGCCTGTAAAAGTTGCTGGATCACTTACTTCAATATTTTTGAATTTTTCAAATACTTCTCTGTAGTTTTCTGGTTTAACTTGCTCTTTAGAGTTAAATGGAAATGCAAACATAGCACCAATGAAAATCATCGAAAGAAGTAATACTGTAAGTTTTTTCATACCTTTCACCTCCTAAAAGAATTTGTTTGAATTTTTAATACCTTTCGTTTTAACGTTTACTCCGCTTTTCTCCAAATTTTCCATTTTAATTATATATATTAAACCTTAAAAAATCCTTAGAAATTTAAGAATGTTATAATGTATTGTGTGAGGTGATGAATTTGAACGAATATATTGAAAAACTAATAAAACTTGTGCAATATGAAAGAGATGAAGAAATTAAAAAAATGGAATGGGAAATAAAACATCTGACTGGGGAGCAAAGAGAGAAAAAAGGAAGGGCAATTTTAAATTTAAGGCCCAAAGTAATTGGCGAAGAACTTGGTATGTATCTTGTTAAATTTGGAAGAAACAGGATAATTGAAACAGAAATTAATGTAGGAGATGAAGTATTAATAAATAAAGGAAAGAATGTAAAAACCGATTTTAAAGGAGTTGTAGTTAAAAAAGGTACAAGATATTTAGTGGTGGCAATTGACAAACTCCTTCCAAAGGATTTTAAAGAGGTCAGAATTGATCTGTATGCAAGTGACATAACCTATAAAAGACAGATTGAAAATTTACAAAACCTTTCGGAAAATGGCAAAAAAGTTCTTTCATACATTCTTGAATATAAAAAACTTGAAGATGAGAATGAAGAAATTTTTCAGCCCTTAGATGAAGGGCTTAATGAGGTCCAAAAAAAGGCGGTTTCCAAGTCACTTTCAAGTTCAACATTTTTTCTAATTCACGGACCATTTGGTACCGGAAAAACAAGGACACTTGTTGAATATATTTTGCAGGAAGTAAAAAAGGGTAAAAAATTATTAGTTACTGCCGACAGTAATATAGCAGTTGATAATCTTGTTGAAAGGCTAAGTGGAAAAGTATCTCATGTTAGAATTGGTCATCCTTCAAGGGTTTCTAAAAATCTAATAACTTCTACTCTTTCATATCAAATAGAAAAGCACGAAAGATATAAAGAACTTGAATTTTTAAATGAAAAATTTTCAGCTCTTGTTGAAGAAAGAGAAAAATTTCAAAAACCAATTCCTAAATGGAGGCGAGGACTTTCAGAAAAAGAAATTTTAAGGCTTTCAAAGGAAAATAAATCAACACGTGGAATACCAGCAAGAATAATTAAAGATATGGCAAAATGGATATTGTTAAACAGAAAAATTGATGAAATAAAGGCAGAAATGGAAAAAATAGAAGAGGAAATATCAAAAGAAATTATTAGAAACTCAAGTATTGTATTTTCAACTAACTCATCCTCCTTTTCTGAAGTTTTAAAAGATTTTACCTTTGATGTTGTGGTTGTAGATGAGGGAGCTCAATCTACAATTCCAAGTGTATTAATTCCACTTTCAAAAGGTAAAAAATTTGTAATTGCTGGAGACCACAAACAGCTTCCCCCAACAATTCTTTCAGAGAAAGCAAAAGAGTTATCAATAAGTCTTTTTGAAAAACTAATTAAAAAATATCCAAATAAAAGCGAGATTCTTAAGATTCAATATAGAATGAATGAAAAACTCATGGAATTTCCCAATAAAGAATTTTACGATGGAAAACTCGTATCTGGAATTGGAAATATAACGTTAAAAGATTTGGGGTTTGAAGGGAAAAGTGAAATTACATTATCTAATAATGTTCTTGTTTTTATAGATACAAGTAATAGAAATGATAGATTTGAAAAACAAAAAAAGGATTCGACTTCCTATTATAACCAGCTTGAAGCTGAAATTGTAAAAAAAATCGTTGAAGAATTCCTAGAATTCGGATTAATGAAGAAATTAATTGGTGTTATTACACCATACGATGATCAGGTTGATTTAATTAAATCCTTTAACCTTGGAATAGATGTAAAAACAGTTGATGGATTTCAGGGAAGAGAAAAGGAAGTGATAATAATTTCCTTTGTAAGGTCGAATACAAAAAAAGAATTAGGTTTTTTAAAAGATTTAAGAAGATTAAATGTTTCATTAACTCGCTCAAAAAGAAAATTAATTTGTGTTGGTGATAGCAAAACTTTGGAAAATCATGAAACATATTATAGGTTTATTAAACATGTTAAAGATAAAGGAACGTACATTAGTATCTTTGAATAAAAAAACAAATTATGTGTACCTTCTCGTGAGTAATTTTTTTATTTTTCCTATTCCTTTGTAGGGTGGATATTTAACGTTTAATTCAAATTTTCCTTTGATAAAAACAGGTTTGTAATGACTGAACGTGTCAAAACTATATTTACCATGATAACTACCAATTCCACTACTTTTTATTCCGCCAAAGGGAAGTGTTTCAGGGACAAAATGAGTAATTGTATCGTTAATTGTAATTCCACCAGCTTGTATTCTTGAAATTATCTTTTTGATAAATAATTTATCATTTGAAAATACATAAAGCGAAAGAGGATATGGATTTTTTGAAATAATCTCAAATATTTCGTTTTTTTCATTGAATGTAATAATTGGCAAAATGGGGCCAAATATTTCATCTTTCATTAAAACGTCATCTATGAATACATTATCAACTATTGTTGGTTCAAGTTTTTTTCCGTTGAATTTCCCGCCAAATAGAATTTTTCCTTCTGTGTTATCAAGTAAATTAGATAGTCTTTCTATATGTTTTTCATTTATAATATGTGCCATATTATTACTATATTCTTTTAGGTATGTTTTTAATAGTGGTAGAAACTTCTCCTTTATTTTATGATCAATTAAAAGGTAATCAGGAGAAATACAAGTCTGACCAGCGTTTAGAGTTTTACCCCAGGCAATTCTTTTAGCTGCTAATTTTAAATCACAGTTTGAATCAACAATAGTTGGATTTTTTCCTCCAAGTTCTAGTGTAACGGGGATTAATTTTTCTGATGCCTTTTTCATTACATGTTTTCCTACATTTTGACTTCCTGTGAAAAAGATATAATCAAAATCATTTTCAAGAAGTTTTTTTGAAACTTCAGCATCTCCAGTTACAACTTTTGTAAAATTTTCTGGAAAATACTTTGAGATCATTTCTTTTAATATTAATGAAACGTTTTCAGAATATTCTGAAGGTTTCAATACCACGCAATTTCCAGCAGCAATTGCACCAATGAGAGGCACCAATGAAAGATTAACAGGATAGTTCCATGGAGAAATTATCAAAGCTACTCCATATGGTTCTGGATAAATGTATGATTTCCCTGTTTGATTTTCCAAACCTATTCTTACTCTTTTGGGTTTTGAAAGTTTTTTTAGATTTTTCAGGAAAAATTTTATTTCTTTAAAAACTACAAAAAGTTCAGTTAAGAAGGTTTCCTCCCTTGATTTATGTAAATCAAGATAAAGCGCTTTATAAATTTTTTCTTCATATTCAATCAAAGCACTTTTTAAAATTTTTAGTTGGTGAATCCTAAAGTCAATATCCAAGGTGTTTCCAGAGTTAAAAAATTCTTTTAGATTTTCAATAATGTTATCACTCTTCTCTTTTAATTTTATTTTTATAAATTGTATCATATTTCTAAATGTATTTAAAAAATTTTTTTAAAGTGATGAAAAATTTTTTGTAATGATATATTTTAAATATGTTTGATAAAATTGTATAATGAATATACAAAACAATTTTTAAAAATTTTCAGATGTATTTCGTGGGGGGGATTAATATGAAACAACATCAGATAACTGAACCATCGGATTTATTAAACGAAGATGGAACTCTTAAACAGATAGGATGGGCTAAGGATTTTCTTTTAAAATATGATAGAAAAAAGATTAAAGCATCTAAATTTAGGATAAAGGAATGGGACTACTACTGTATTTTGCGAAAGTCATATGGTATTGCCTTTACTATTTCAGATCTCGGGTACTTGGGATTTGTATCAGTAACCTTTCTAGATTTTGAAAATCGCAAAGAAGTAACAAAAAGTACATTTGTTTTATTTCCACTTGGTTTCTTTAATATGCCACAGTCTTCAAAAAAAGGAGACGTAATTTTTCAAAGAAAAGGTTTTTCACTAAAATTTTTGAAACGAAAAGAGCAAAGAATGATTCAAGTTAATATAGCTTCTTTTGATAAAGGAAGGTCATTAAAGGGAAAAATTATTTTACATCAACCCTCATCATTGGAATCTATGACAATTACTATTCCGTTTCCAGAATCTGAATATGCTTTTTACTATAACCAAAAGATTAATTGTATGCCAGCAAAGGGTGAAATTTTATTTGGTAATCAAAAGTTTTTGTTTGATCCACATGATAGTTTTGGCGTGCTTGATTGGGGTAGGGGAGTATGGCCATATAAAAATACGTGGTACTGGGGTTCAGCTTCAGGCAAGATTGAAAATGAATTGTTTGGTTTTAATATTGGATATGGTTTTGGTGATAATTCGCGGGCAACTGAAAATATGATTTTTTACAAAGGTAAAGTTCATAAATTAGAAGAAGTGAGGTTTCATATACCACCTGATAACTATCTAGAACCATGGATTTTTACTAGCAATGATTCCAGGTTTGAAATGGTATTCAAACCGATAATTGATCGTCATTCAAATGTAAATCTATTAATTTTTCAATCGAATCAGCATCAGGTGTTTGGCTACTTTTCTGGAAGAGTAATTCTTGATGATGGAAGAGAAATTATCATTAAAGATTTACTTGGTTTTGCTGAAAAAGTATACAATAGATGGTAATAAATATTGATTTTGGAGGGAAAACATGATAAAAAACATAGTATTTGATTTGGGAAGGGTTTTGCTTAACTGGGATCCATATAGTTATATGATAAAGCATTTTGAAAAAGAAGTAGCAGAATTTTTAAAAAAACATGTTTTTGAAACAGAAGATTGGCAAATGATGGACAAAGGAGAAATAACTGAAGAAGAGCTGTGGCAAGATAAATTAGACAAATATCCAGATTACAAAGATTATATTCTTCATATGAAAAACAAGGTTTTAGATCTTCTAGTTCCCATTGAGCAAAATGTTTCGTTAATTCCATTATTAAAAGAAAAGGGATATAAATTGTTTGTTCTTTCCAATTTTAGTAAAAATACTTTTCAAAAAGTGTTTGAAAAGTATGATTTTTTTAAATATTTTGATGGTATGGTTATTTCAAGTCACGTTAGAGAGATAAAACCATATGAAAAGATTTATCAAATTTTAATTAAAAAATATAAAGTTAAACCTGGTGAAAGTTTATATATTGACGATAAAATTGAAAACATAGAAACAGGTAAAAAACTTGGTTTTAAAACTATTCATCTTGAAATGCCACTTAAGCTAGAAGAAAAATTAAAAAAGTATATAGAAGTTTAATATAGGAGGGGTGCTAATGAATTGTGCTCTTATTATGGCAGGAGGCAGAGGAGAAAGATTCTGGCCATATTCGACTGATGAAAAACCCAAGCAATTTTTAAGTCTCTTTGGAGAAAAAACCATGATTCAATTGACAGTTGAGAGATTAAAGGGTCTTATTCCAGTAGAAAAAGTATTTGTTGTTACCGGAGAAATGTATGTTGGTTTAGTGAAAAAACAACTTCCAGAGCTACCTGATGAAAATATAATTATTGAACCTGTTGGAAGAAATACTGCTCCATGTATAGCACTTTCTGCTTTTTACATTGAAAAAAGATTTGGAAATGTAAATCTGGCAGTTCTTCCAGCTGATCATTTAGTTAGTGATGTTGAGAAATTTCAAAAAGCATTGAATAATGCTTTTGAATTTGTAAGTAGAAATAAAAAAGCAATAGTTACCTTAGGAATAAATCCCAATAGACCTGAAACTGGATATGGATATATAAAATATCAAAAAGATAATGATGTAATAAACTTAAATGAAAGCATATTAAAAGTAGAAAGATTTGTTGAAAAACCAGAATTAGAAGTTGCTAAAAGATATTTAAAAGAAGGTTCCTATCTCTGGAATGCAGGAATATTTATTTGGAATACTGATACGATACTTGAAAATACAAAAACTTTTCTTCCAAATACTTTTGATATTTTGGAGGAAATAAATAAATATTCTGGCGAAAAATATTTTGAATTACTGAGAGAAATGTATCAAAGAGTAGATAAAATATCAGTTGATTATGGAATTATGGAACATGCAGAAAATATATATGTTATTCCATCGGAATTTGGTTGGGATGATGTTGGAAGCTGGAATTCTGTTGAGAGGCACAGTAATAGAGATGAAAATGGCAATGTAATTGGTGAAAATATACATTATTTTGATTCTAAAGGAAATATAGTAAAAAGTAAGAAAAAAACTGTGCTAATTGATGTAAAAGATTTGGTTGTTGTTGAAACAGATGAATATTTGATTATTTCAAAAAAAGAAAGTATTCAAAAAATAAAGGAAATAAAAAAAAGATTATTTTTTAAATGATGCTTTATTCGCAGGTAGCAAGGGAGGAGGGTGCTTGAAAAAAGTATTTCTAATCGCTTTCTTTTTGCTACTTTTTCAAATAAGTTCTTTTTCACAATCTGAATTTAATTCTCATCTCCCGATAGATTATATTTTAAATGAAGATGAGATGAGAAAAGATCTTGATTTTCTTGTTCAAATTTTAAAGGAAGTACATCCCGCAACATATTATGGTTTTTCCGAAAAACAGCGGAAAATTATTAATAAAGCTTATGAAAAAATAAAAACTCCTATGAGTGTAGATAATTTTTATTTTGTTTTAAATACTATACTCTGGAGTTTTAATGATGCTCATACTTCATTATGGTATAAATTATCTGAAGATGATAAAATCCTTGATGTTCCGATAATCTGGTTGAAAGATGGTTTGTATATTTCTGAAGATAGAGAAATGTTTGAAAAAGGCGATAAAATAATTGAGATTTCTGGTAAAACTCCCGGGCAAATACTGATGATGCTTGAGCAAATTATACCATCAGAAAATATTTACTTTATTAAAGCACGAGCAGAAACTGAGCTTTTAAAGGAAGTGTATTTAAAAAAGCTTAATCTGGTTAACAATGGATTTGTAACTATAAAGATTAGAAGAAACTGGAACATTTTAACTTTCAAAGTTCCACTTGTGAAATATACAGTATCAGATAAGAAAAAAGACGAGCAATTTGTTAATTATTATATTGACAAGGACAGTAACATTGCTGTTTTTAAATTAGACAAATGTATTTACGATATTAAATATATTAAAGCAGTTAAGAATTTTTTTCAAGAAGTTTCAGAAAATAAAATAGATAAAATAATAGTTGATCTTAGTAAAAACCCTGGAGGAAATTCCAGGGTTGTCTATGAATTTTTGAGATTTATTGATGTTGATGATATTAGAACATATGGTTGGATAATTAGATATTCAAAACAATTAAGTGAAAAATTATTTCTTACAAAAAAAGAAGGGCTTGAAAGATTTGAAAGTACATTATATAAAAACAACAAATTTTATAAAAAATCGATACTTTTCAATGGAAAAATTTATGTTATGATTTCAAAATATACAAGTAGTTCTGCAATAATATTTGCAACAACTTTAAAAGATAACAATATTGCAAAGATAATTGGTGAACCATCAGGTAATAGCCCATCGCATTTTGGATCTATAATTACTTTCAGATTACCAGTAACAAATTTTATTTTTTCAGTTTCAACTACAAAACTTTTAAGGCCACAAAAAGATGAAAGAGATAAAAAAACCTTATTCCCGGATGTCGTAATTTATACAACCATAGATGATATTGTAAATGATGTTTCAATAATTGAAAAAGCAAAAAAAGTTGTAAATTTTTAAAAATTTAATTTTGTAGTGCTGCTTTCTTCAATTTTTGCAATTTTCTTATCAGATATAAAAGTATGGTTCCAAAAAGAGTAATAAGCCCGACTGTGATATAAGCAGGAATTGTGCCTTTTGAATCAAGTACAATTCCAATAACTGGAGCAAGTAACGCAAAACTGAGATTTGATATTAAACCGGACATTGAAATAACAGTAGCTCTATATTTATCTTCAATTTGATGATTTATATAAAATCTTAAAGTTGTAGGATGAAGCCCTCTAACTATTTGTTGAAGAGCTATTATTACCAGAGCGATTTTTGAAACAAAAATTGCTGGTAAAATAAAGCTAATTACCATTAATAAACAGAGCCAAAGGAGTACTTTTCTTGGTCGTTCATCTTTAAATTTTTTGACCAGTACACGGGAGCTAAAAGCTGCAACAAGGTTAAATAAAAAGAAGATGGTCCCGAAATATACAACATCAATATTGACTTTCGAAAAATACGGTTGATATAACCAAAAACCTATTCTTATTGCAAATCCCATAAGAAATGAATAAAGCATGGCCCAGAATACCCTTGGACTTTTGATAACAATACCTGCACTTTTTAAAACATGCATAGCGTAGCTATGTTCGCTCTTTTCTCTTTCAGTTTCAACAAAGAAAGAAGCAATTAATGCTGCTGTAAAAGCATTAAAAGCACTGATCCAGAAAGGAATATCTGGATTTAATTTGTATAACAAACTACTTGCTATTGAACCAGCAGCCTGGCCGATAAAAATGTATGATAAAGCACTTCCTTCACGTTGCTGATATTCAGAAGATTTTCCCAATTTCTTTAAACTTTCATATAAAATAGCAGAATCTGCACCACTGCTGAAAGTAAATCCTAATCCGAAGATGATTTCTGCAATTGCGAATGGGAAAAAAGAATCGAATAAGATATAAATAATAGTACTTATGGATATAAGTAATCCAGAAAAAAACAGAGAAAGTTTTCTCGATATTTTATCAGCAATTGAGCCTGTAGGAATTTCAAAAAGAAATGTAGAAATTGCAGCAATAGATTGTAGGGTCATAATCTGAGTATAACTTAACCCCTTTAAGAGCATATATGGAACAAGTATTGGACCAATAATAAGCATATTGATCATGAATCTGTACATAGGATAAATTGTAAGGTTTTTTCTGTAAGCTTCCATATATATCCCCCCTTGAAGTGTAAATAAAAAATAGGTTGGTTGTGAAAAATTAAGCATTACCTCAAAAACCAGAAATACTGAAAGTATAATTTATGCATATATGTTTTAATATATTTTCGACAGTTTACCATTATTATAAAATTTTGTCAAGGGTTTGAAATTTTCCGTTAATGAGAAACTTTCTAGGTATCGCAAAAACTTGTATAAGCTATGTTTTTTTACAGGAAAATTGGAGAATTAGACTTGACAAATTCGATTAAACATATATAATTAAGATGAAATGAAAAAAATCACAAACATTTATAGGGAGGTGAATAAAATGGCAGGTTATAAAGAAAAATTATCAGAAGTTAAAAAAACACTTGGCGAAGTATTGAACAAAGCACCGGAATTGGGGAAATTTGCAGAATATATTCATGCAGCAGAAGCTCCTGGAGCACTCGAAACTAAGCTCAAAGAACTTATTTCACTTGGAATAGCAGTTGCAGTTAGATGTGAACCATGTATCATGTGGCATACAGAAGCTGCTATAAATGCTGGAGCTACTGAAGAAGAAATTCTTGATGTAATTAAAGTTGCAGTTTGTATGGGTGGAGGTCCTGCCTTAATGTATGGATTAAAGGCATACGAAGTTGCACTTGAATTTTTAAGTAAAAAATAATTTAAATAAGTTTTTAATTGACAAAAGCCCCAGCATTTGCTGGGGCTTTGTGTTTAAGTACAAACTTCATTAATTTTTTACATTGGGAAATATCCTCTTTTTTTGACAGCTGATGCAACTCTTTCAATTGCAACAATATACGCAGCTGTTCTCATATCGGTATTGTATTTTTGTTTTGTTGCGAATACTTGGGCAAATGATCTTTTCATGATTTTTGTTAGTTCTTTTCTTATGTCTTCAATGTCCCAGAAATAGCTTTGAAGATCCTGTACCCATTCAAAGTAAGATACTGTCACGCCACCAGCATTTGCAAGTATATCTGGGACTACAAGAATATCTTTTTCAATAAGTATTTTTTCAGCTTCTTCAGTTGTTGGACCATTTGCACCTTCAACTATGATTTTTGCTTTAACGTCTTTGGCAATTTTTTCGGTAATTGCATTTTCAAGAGCAGCAGGTACCAAAATATCAACATCAAGAGTTAATAATTCTTCATTGGTAATTGGTTTTCCTTTTGGATATCCTTTTATTACTCCTCCATTTTGATCTCTATATTCAATTAATTCATCTATGTCGAAACCATCTTCGTTGTAAATTCCTCCACTTA
>Ga0190359_1001047_pt1 | contig 18029 bp, 7 predicted proteins | sample 48721823_MG_FD_161269 | JGI IMG/M metagenome (GOLD analysis project Ga0190359, IMG submission 161269) | Hydrothermal vent microbial mat bacterial communities from Southern Trench, Guaymas Basin, Mexico - 4872-18-2-3_MG | ecosystem: Environmental > Aquatic > Marine > Hydrothermal vents > Microbial... | reverse complement strand
ATTTATTTGACCCGCAAAGAACAGTCCCTCTACCATCTTTGTTTCCAGACTTGGCTTTATCTGAGTTGGAGGGAAAAAATCGTATTCAATAGCATATCCAAGCCTTGTAACCTCAACATCTTTAAAACCAGGAATGGTCTTCAAAGCCTTCAATTGAATATCCTCCGGCAGGCTTGTAGCAAAACCATTGACATAGTACTCATGGGTCCTTCTTCCCTCTGGCTCAAGAAATATCTGATGATGATCCCTCTCCTTAAATCTTACAATCTTATCCTCGATCGAAGGACAATATCTTGGACCTATACCAACAATCTTGCCTGTATAAAGTGGAGACCTGTCTAGTCCAGATCGTAAAATCTCGTGTGTTAACGGATTTGTCTTTGTGAGAAATACAGGTATCTGCTCTGTGCTGATAGCCCTGGTTCTATATGAAAAGGGCCTCGGATTGAGATCGCCGTTCTGTATCTCCATCTTCGAAAAATCTACTGTCTTACCGTCAACCCTGGGCGGAGTACCTGTTTTTAATCTTCCAACCTTGAAGCCAAGGGATACAAGAGACTCACTCAAACCTCTTGCTGCAAACTCACCCGCCCTTCCAGCAGGAAAGCTCTTCAATCCGATATGAATAAGGCCATTTAAAAAAGTACCGCACGCAAGTATTACTGCTCTTGCGGAAATCTTCCTTCCGCTATCGACTATCACACCTCCTACGGCTTTGTCCGCTTTCCATACTCCAACAACTGCTGCCTGAAATATCGACAGCCCTTCCTGTGACTCGAGGGCAAATCGCATTCTTGTTGAATACTCTAATCTATCTGCCTGCGCCCTTGGTGCCCAGACAGCCGGTCCTTTTGAAACATTCAGCATCCGAAACTGGATTCCTGTCTGGTCTATTGCCAAACCCATCTCGCCACCAAGGGCATCTATCTCTTTCACAAGATTGCCCTTTGCTGGACCACCGATTGCAGGATTGCATGACATCTGGGCTATTGTCGGTATGTTCATGGTTACCATCAGGGTTCTTGCTCCCATCCTCGCAGATGCCAGTGCTGCTTCACATCCTGCATGTCCCCCTCCAACAACTATCACATCATAGTCGCTATCTTTCATTTTAACTTTCTCGATCCAGTTTTTAACGTTCCACGTGAAACACTATTTACCAATACAAAACTCGGAAAAGATTCTATTCAATATATCATCTGTTGTAGTCTTTCCTGTAATCTCGCCAAGAGAATCCAATGCTCCCCGCAGGTCAAGCACAACAAACTCCTGTGAAAGCCCCTTCTCAATAGTCTCCCGTGCAGTCTTAATATGGGAAATCGCCTTTAATATTGACTCCCTGTGCCTGACATTGGTAAGAAGCACCTCTTCATCAACACCGCCTTCTTGAAAAAAAAGGTTTCTTCTTATTTTCTTTATCAGTTTATCTATTCCCGTTTTTTTCAATGCAGAAACCCTTACAATTTCCATGTTGTAGTCTGTTCTCCTCAACTCGCTCTCTTCGATTTTCAATTTAAGATCTATTTTATTTATTATCAAAAATGTTCTTTTTTTCTTCGACACCAGCAGATCGATTATGAATCTATCTTCTGGTTTAAGAGGCTCGCTTCCATCGAAAACGGCCAGCACAACATCTGCCTCTTCAAAGGCCTTAATGGAGCGCTCCACTCCCTCTCTCTCTACAGGATCGTCTGTCTCTCTTATTCCTGCAGTGTCTGTAACCCTAAACAACACTCCTTCTATGTCTAAGATCTCATCTAATGTGTCTCTTGTTGTTCCTGGCACATCTGTAACTATTGCTCTCTCCTTCTCTACAATAGCATTAAGAAGACTCGATTTCCCGACATTCGTTCTTCCAATTATTGCCATCTTCACTCCATCACGACATATCCTGCCTCTTTCGTAACTGCTTAAAAGATCTTTCATCTCATTCTCGATTGAGAGAATTCTCTCCAGCTGTTTGCTATGAGGTTCAAACTCTATCTCTTCTTCACAAAAATCAAGCTCCAGCTCCAGCAGAGAACAAATATTAATAAGATCATCACACATCTTTTTCACTCTTCTGTATAACTCGCCGCTTAACTGCGACACTGCAGCCCTGTGTGCTGCTTCTGTCTTTGCATTTATTATGTCGGCTGTTGCCTCGGCCTGTGATAGATCGATCTTTCCATTTATAAATCTTCTCTTAGTAAACTCGCCTGGATCGGCTATTCTTGCTCCCCTTTTTACTATCAATTCTAAAATACGCCTGGTTACAAAATATCCACCATGACAGCTAATCTCCACTACATCCTCACCCGTATATGAATCTGGTGCAAGAAAAAATGTTACCACAACTTCATCTATTCTGGCTCCATTATCTACAATCCAGCCATGATACGCTCTTTTGCCTTTAAGCGATCCCAGAGGCTCCCTGCTGCTGAAAATCTTCCTTGCAATTGAAACTGCCTTGTTCCCGCTCATACGAACAATTGCTATTCCCCCCTCTCCCGGAGGAGTAGAAATAGCTGCTATTGTATCTTCCTGTCTTGTTATCATGTTTTCCAATAAAACGCCCCATCTTTTAAGTGAGAATCGATGGGGCAGATGTAATTTTCATTAATTTTATGTCCAGCTAAAAACAGCCATATCTATTTGTGTTTCTTGATAACCAGCTCCTGTGCTATTGTCAGAATATTGAATGTCAGATAGTATAGGTTCAATCCTGCCGAAAGACTATAAAAAATAAACAGGAAAAAGATCGGCATGAAAAATGCCATTGCCTTTTGCTGTGGATTCTGTGTCGAAAGCCTCTGCTGGATGATCATCGTTATTCCCATTAATATTGGCAACAGGTTTATTCCTGGTCCTAATATCTGATCGGGAGAAGAGAGATCTTTGATCAGTCCAAGAAATCCTGCCTGACGCAGCATGATTGTTGTCCTGAAAAGATTGAAAAGCGCAAACAATACAGGCATCTGTAGAAGTAGCGGCAAACACCCACCCATCGGATTTACGCCATGTTTCTTATATAGCTTCATGGTCTCCTGATTCAACCTCTGGGGATCATCTTTATATTTCTCTCTCAGTGCATTTATCTGTGGCTGGAGCTCCTGCATCTGCTTCATAGATTTATAACTCTTACGGGTCAGAGGATAAAGGATTATCTTTATCAGTATTGCAAATATTATTATTGCCCATCCATAATCACCAATAATTTTATACAGGAATCTGAACGTATAGAAAAAGGCTATGCTGAAGGGTTTTATTATCGCCCAGCCAAAGTTCATCATCTTTTCAAGGCCAACCCCTACATCCTTTAAATGCTTGTATTCCATTGGCCCAAGATAGATCATAAATTCAGACGTTTCTATCTCTTTGCCTTCAAACGGCATGTCGATCCTTATGTCAAAACTCTTCCACTTATTATTATCAACTTTCCTTCCGCTTAGCCTGACAGCCTTTCCTAAAGGTTTTTTGGGAATCATTGCCATTAAAAAATATTTTGTTCTGACTGCTGCCCAGTTAGTAATTCCCTCCTGCACACCTGTATTCTTCAGTCGTGTTTTAAGAACTTCATCTCCTCCCTGGAGTGCCCATGCCTGATAGTAATTTAAATTTCTTTTTCTATTCCTCTCGTTTTCTGTAAACTCAAGACCAGACCTCCATTGAAGTGAATATCTGTCTCCCACATCTGACTGATTGAATGAGGAGAGTCTTATTATCATATTAATTATATAACTATCAGGCCGAATGATAAACTCTTTTTCAACTTTCTTTCCATCCTTAAACCTGTATGAAAATATATATCTTTTATCCTCTCCCATCGTATCATACTTCACATCAAAAACTAGCCTGCTCATATCAACACCTGCAATAATGCTCAGATTCCCAACAGCAGAGTCTGGAATCAACTCAACAAACTCCTTGGACCTCTCCTTTCCCTCTGGAAGATAAAACTCCTTCAGTTTCCAGCTAACAATTGTTCCTCCTCCCTGCGAAGATATTTTGCCCTCGAAAATATCTGTGCTTACTTTTATAGTATCTGGCTTTCTGGATGATTGGAGTCTTATGAGGCTGCCCTGGCCTATATTCTCTTTTACTCTCTTGTTCTTCTCTGGTGCAATGATCTTTTCTTCTCTCCCTGCACCTTGTCCTTCCACACTATCTGATTGTGCGGCTATCTTATTTACATTCTCAGGAGTATTCTCTTTTACTCCTACAACCTTTTTCATATAGATAGGCCATAACAAAAGAATCACTCCTATCAGGATAAAAGCTATTATTGTATTCTTATCCATACTATTTTCCTTATATTATTTCTTATTGTAAAGGATCATAACCCCCGGGATTAAACGGATGACAGCGTAGAATCCTTTTTAAACCCAAAAACAAACCCTTCATAAAGCCATATTTTTCAATGGCTTGGACAGTATAGTCCGAGCAAGTAGGATAGAACCTGCAGCTCGATGGAAGCCCTGGAGATATCCACTTCTTATAAAATTTAATAGCTTTTATGGATAACTCTTTAAATATCATTTACATATCCGCTTTGGTCTGAATAAACTTCTCGATCTCCTTCTCTATCTCTAAAAAGTTTGCATTCACAGCACTATTTTTTGCTACTAAAATTAATTTCAATCTGCCAATTTCGTACTTGTGTCTTCTATAAACTTCTCTCATCAATCTTTTTATTCTATTCCTCTTTACAGCCTTACCAACACGTCGTGGGACTGAAAAAGCAACCTGTCTTACATCCGACTCTTTATAAAAAATTGACAGATACCTTCCGCTCCACCTCTTGCCATCCTGTAATGTTTCTTTAAAATCTTTTCTCTTCCTTATTATCTCGCTCTTTGGCAGGCGCTGATCAGGAAACATCTTACCGTTCATCGCTTACTGTTAATCGCTTACGCCCCTTTGCCCTGCGCCTCTTTAGAATTAATCGTCCTGACTTGGAAGACATCCTTGCCCTAAAACCATGTTTGTTTCTTCTTTTTCTATTGCTTGGTTGATATGTTCTCTTCATTACTAATAAATTCTCCTTAAATTTTATACCCTTTAAGCTACATTAAAATAACTTTTTATTCCAAAATGTCAAGTCATTTCCTTGTTTTGATCAAATTTATGACTCCACCAATACCCATTATTCCATTACCAAGCCATGCTGCACACATGGGATCCATACCGCCCTTGTGCCCAATTGTCTGTCCCATCTTTACAAGACCAAAATAAAAAAAACATACAGTGAGTGCTATGCCAAATCCCATTGCCACACTGTTTCTTCTTCTATTGTACGCAAGCGGAACACTAAAGAGTACAATTATCAAATTCGTTAATGGATATGAAAATCTCAAATACAAATCGGTCTTCCATTTATGAACTTCCCCACCCGAAATCTTTACCTTTTTAATAAAATCTACAAGCTCACCAACTGTCATCTCATCAGGCTTGAGCTGGGCCTGCATCAACTCTTTTGGCGTTATATGAAAATCAAACCTCTCTTCACTATCGATTATGCTTGCCTTCTCATTTTCATCTTTAAATTCTCTCCTATATCCCTTTGACACAACCCACTCTCCCTTATCCCACCTCATAGAAGGAGCATCTATTCTTGATATTAATCTGTTGTTTCTGTATCTTTTTATCTCAACACCATAGGCAATATTTCTTTTCGCATCAAAATATTTTATGGTAATTATCCTGTCTGGTGGCTCTTGAATCTCTATGTTTCTTATTCTTGTATATTCCCTAGACATCCTGTTTCGCAGATATGTGTCCTGAATATCTTCCTTTCTCCTGTTTGCCTTGATTACTACTCCTTCTGCCAACATAAAGGAGAAGAGGCTGATAAGCAGTCCCATGCCAAGAAGAGTTCTAATTACCCTGTAAAGGCTGTATCCCAAGGCCTTCATTGCTATGGTTTCATTGTGTCTTGCCAGAGTTCCTATAGAAAAAACACTGGCAAGAAGAGTTGCAACCGGAAGTGTTAGTACTATATTGTATGGAGTGTAGTAGAGATAGTAGAGAAATACTATCCTTGTTGGAACATCTCTGTCTAGAAACTGGTCTAAGTTTTCAACCAGGTCAACCACGGTAAATATTATAATAACACTCAGCAAACAATATAGAAAGATTCCAATGAAGCGGCTCCTAATATATCGAGGCAGTATTCTCAACATTTACTTTTCCTTCTGTAAAGACTCGATAAAATCTGTCTCAACCTGTCGAGTTTAATAAATGTAGTCTCTCTAACCGTCTTGATTACTAAATAGATACCCAGGGTTCCAACAAGCACATTGGGGGACCACATAGCCGTGGCAGGTCTTATTATCATTCTATCTGCAAGCTGCTCTCCTCCAATAAGAAATGTCCAGTAAATCAAAAAGAATACAAGGCTCATGCCTCCTCCTATGGCAAGTCCCCCCTGTCTTGCCATTATACCAAGAGGTGCCCCAATAAACACAAAGACAATGCATGCAAATGGTATTGAATATTTCTTGTGTATCTCAACCCATAGGGCATTGTTTGAACGTCTGTATCCATTTATGATCCTTTTTAATCCCTGTATCTGATCTATCATTCTACTGATACGAATGGACGGATCCTGCTTCCTCTTAGAATACAATTTAGCATAAAAAAGGTTGACATCTTCCCTCCCCCTTTTTATCAAATCTATATACTCATCAGGAAATATTGTAGCCAAATCATATCTAACGGCCTGGCGTATCTGCTCCTCACTATTTTTAATTGCCTTCAGATTCCTCTTTATATCATCCCTCATCATTGAGGCGCTCTTCTCTCTCTCGCCTCTACGGCCTCTACTTGTCCTCTTTAATTCAATGTTGGACACAGGGATAAAAATTACCTGTCTCTCAAATATCGAACGCTGATAGTTCTCAAAATCCTTATCGTCAACCTCATGCACCTCTCCATTGAACAGGATAAACTTCAAGCCTTCTGGAGAGCTTAAATACTCCATTTTCCCCTTTTCTGCAAGTATAGTCCTCCTCTTTCCCTTCTCGCTTCTGTCGTGAATAATAACCCCCTTTAAAATATCCTCTCCTCCAATCTTTTTTATATCATAAACCATGAGACTGTAATCTGGTATCTCATCAAAAAAAACATGTGGTTCTATGGCAATGGTCGGCCTCTTTTTTCTAATATCTCTTGATAGAAGTCGAACCCTGTGGTTTGCATCTGGTAAGACACAGTTGTTAAATCTTTCCAGGCCTATTGCTACAAATACTGCTGCTATTGCCACAGGAATGATCAGGCGATAAAGATTAACGCCACTTGCCTTTAAGGCCACAATTTCGTTGTCCCCAGAAAGCCTGCCAAATGCCATGAGAGTTGCAATGAGAACCGCCATTGGTACTGCAAGTGCCAATATCCATGCAAGGTTCAGAATAAAAAACTCAAGGATTACAGAAATTGCAAGCCCCTTGCCAAGGAGCCGGCCCAGCTCCCTGAAAAGCAGATTCAGTACAAACACAAATGTAATAGTGGCCAGACCAGAAAAAAAGGGGCTCAGATGTTCTTTAAGAATATATCTTGTAACAATTAACATTCTATGTTTCGTAAAATTTTAATCATTTATAATATATTGAACTGGCTCGATTTTTGCAAATAGATTTTAAACAACAGGACAATTTTTTTCTTGTTGCAATTTAAACATAAATTTATTATTTTATTTGAAGTTGAGTGTTAAATAGAAAGGAGCTGCCTATCGTCTCTTTGTTACAGTTTTAGTAATTAAATTTTCAAAAAAGGAAACCTTGTAACAGAAGAGACGATGAACTCCTGTAAAAAAACAATTTTTAAGATTCTTCCCTTTATCGCCCTTACCACTACCTTTTTCTTAAAAGCAGATATCGGGCTTAAGACAACTCTTAAGTGGACAAATTTCGCTCCCATAATCTATCATGATAAAATAAGAGTTCCTTCTACTGCACAGACACCTTCTCTTCTATCTATAAAATATCCACGCTCTTTTAAATATTCAACCTCCTTTGATTCTACAGGAAGGCTCGTCACAATAAGACTTCAATCAAACAAACTCGACATTCTCCTTCCCCTTCATCTTTCTCTACAGGAGTATCTTAAAAAGAGAAGCACGATTGAGACAGATCGGCTCTGGAGAAAATCTGTATATGAAAATCTAAAATCTATGAAAATCCGAAGAGGGGGAAAAGGCGGAATCACAATAAAATCACCGAAAATAAAAAGTAAGACCTTCAAACGCATGTTTGGAGGAGAAAATCTAAGCCTGATCGTTAATGGCAACATTACAATAGATGGTGGACTGAGAAACGAAAAATATGACTGGGTTAAGGATGTTACAAACAGAAGACCCAACACAAGCTTTAATATGAAACAGAAACAAAATTTCAACATAACTGGAAAGATAGGAGAGAATGTCTCTATCAAGGTAGATCAAAACAGCGAAAGAACATTTGAATTTGAAAATGCCCTTAAGCTCGAGTACAAGGGAGATGAAGATGCAATCATACAGAGCCTTGAGGCAGGAAACACTACCCTAAATCTGCCCTCTACCCGATTCGTTACAGTTAATGCTCAAAATTCAGGTCTATTTGGGTTCAAATCTAAAATGAAATTGGGAAATCTCGACATTACTGCAATCGCAAGCATGCAAAAGGGAGAAAAAAAGAAAAAGACCTTCACGGGCGGCAAGGAAAAGCATACAAGAAAAATCAATGATTATGAATATAAACGGTGGACCTATTTTTTCCTGGATTCACTCTACAGGGCACAATTCCCAAAACTCGACAGCAATGGGAAACACATAATCGATCCAAATAAGATCATAACAGAGATTGAAGTATATAAGTCCGATGCATACTACGAGACAAAAAAAGAGGGCTCTTTTTATGCATGGGCAACGCCAAGAGGAGACCCTAACAATCCCGACACAACAAAGACCTCCAGCGAAATATACAGCGGCTATTTTATTCGTCTCGAACCAAATGTCGACTACTTTCTCATGCCATTAATAGGGTCAATTATCATGAAAATGCCTCTTCAGGACAGCGAAGTACTTGCCGTGGCATACAGAGACAGTTCAGGAAAATCTTATGGAACTCTCATATCTGAAAACCCAAACTCCTCATCTACACCAATCTTTAAACTCATAAAGGCAAAGGGGCCTCATCCTTCCTACAAGACATGGAACCTAGAATGGAAAAATGTATACGATCTTGGTGTTGGACAGATAACCAGTGAAGATTTTGAAGAGGGGTTTGAGATAAATATATATCATAAGACTGGTGGATCTGGAAATGATGAACAGGCTATAAAATTAAACAGCGGGCAGACTGTTGGATTTCTGAAGATCTTCGGGCTCGACAACAAGGACAAAAACGGAAACGATAAATCAGATAACAAGATAGACGATAATCCAAACATAATAGACAAGACACACGGAATTCTCATCTTCCCAAATCTCAGACCCTTTGACCCCGATCCTCTTTTAGATACAACATACCCCTTTCCTGAGGAGATGAACGAACTCAGAAGCCCCGCTCTATACGATACAACAGTAAACAACGTAATTCAGCGCCAGAGCAAATTCTACATTGAGGTCAAATCTTCCAAACAAAGCACAACCTACGACCTTGGCATGAACATCATTGAGGGAAGCGAGACTGTCACACTAAACGGAAGAAGATTGCAGAAGGGAACAGATTATACAATAGATTACTTCACCGGAACGGCCACAATACTCACAGAAGAGGCCTCCAATCCCAATGCCGAAATAGAGATAAATTATGAATCGCATCAATTCGTAGAAATCGACAAAAAGGCTCTCATAGGTGCACGTGCCGAGTACACCCTCTGGGAGAATGAATCAAACCGTTCTTTTATTGGAGGAACCTTCCTCTATCTCTCTCAGCAAACCCTGGACAGAAGAATCCGACTCGGCCAAAACGGGCCAATGAAAAACATGATCTGGGACATCAACGGAGCTCTTCATTTCAAACCCGATTTCCTAACCAGCGGATTAAACCTCATTCCCCTTCTCAGCGTAACTGGTAAATCCTCTGTGTCTGTGGAAGGCGAGATAGCTCAGGTAATTCCCAATCCAAATCCTCTAAACAACAGGGCAACCGGAGACCCTGATGGGGTCGCATATATAGATGACTTTGAGGGTGCGATAAGAAAGATATCACTGGGAAAGATAAGAAAAAATTGGGGACTCTGTTCTCAACCCCTCTTAAAGGACTCCTCCAAGGCCTCTCTTTCTACAATGGGAAGACTCATCTGGTACAACCCAAAAAATGCAGTATATATAAAAGATATATGGCCAAACAAAGAAATCTCAGGACTTGGAGATAGAAACTATATCGAGGTTCTCACTCTTGATTTTACTCCTGTCGATACTCTTGATGATAAGAAAGTATCATGGGGTGGAGTTCAGCGCTCCCTGAGCTCAGGCTCGTGGGATCATACTGAAAGTAAATTTCTCGAAATCTGGGTAAAAGGGGAAAGGGGTAGGCTTCACATAGATCTTGGACAGATATCCGAGGATGTCATACCGAATAATAAATGGGATACAGAAGACAAGGCTCCTCCTGGTGAGTTCAGAGACAACAATTTGACTCCCAATTACAACGAAGACACAGGTCTCGACGGGGCATTTGGAGACGACCCTCCAACACTGTTTTATCCTCACGTGAGTGCAAAGGTAAAAACAACAACCAAAAACGGCCATTCATATGTCTACTGCGAACCTTACGATTTCTGGGACATAAATGGCGATGGCGAAAAAAGTCCTGATGAGCCGTGGAGTTACGATAATTTTTACTACGAACATGGCAGCAACAATTACGAGTTAATAAATGGGACAGAAAACAATGAAAGAGATGGAAACATTAAAAAACCCGACTCAGAAGATCTCAATGGAAATGGAGATGTCGATCTTGTCAACAACTACTATGAATTGAGCTTCTCTCTTGACCTGGAAAGTGAAGACAGGATCTATATAGCCGGAGGAGATACGATAAACAAGGACGGCTGGCGCCTCTACCGACTTCCTCTTGATGATGCAGAAAAATTTGGAACCCCGAGCTGGTCTCGCATTGAATTTGTAAGGCTCTGGGTCGATGGAGTGGAACAAAACACAAAGATAACAATTGCAGAGATTAACCTCACAGGCAACGAATGGAAATTCAGAGGAATCAAGAGTGAACTCGACTCCACATACCAGCAAGACGACGATTCTACAATGTACATCTCTGTTGTCAACACACATGACAATCCATCTTACTCTCCTCCTCCAGGTGTAAAAGGCGAGTTTGATCCTGTGAAGAAAATTCACTCAAAAGAACAATCTCTTGTTCTCGGGCTTCGCAATCTCATGCCAGGAGAAGCCGCCTTTGCCGAGAAAAGATTTTTTAAGGAACAAAATTTCATTCACTACAAAAAGCTTAAGATGTTTGTCCATGGGGGAGGAATCAACTCCTCTCTCCTTGAATCAGATTCTCTGGAGTTTGTCCTTCAATGGGGAACCGATAATGAAAACAAAATATACTATCAGGCAAAACTTTTGAAAATCTACCCTGGCTGGGACGAAGAAAAAAAGCGAAATTTTATAGAAGTAGACTTCGAAGAGCTCGGAGTACTTAAAAGAGATATGGTAAGCCTTGGACAGGATTCTATATCAAAAAAAATTACTGACAATCAAACCCTCTCTGTTTATGGCCAGCCCTCACTGACAAAGATAAGGTGGTTTATGGTTGGAATCAAAAATAAATCTAACACCCCCTTTACAGGAGAAGTGTGGATAGATGAGCTTCGTCTTTCAGGGATAAGAAAAGAAAAGGGTCTGGCAATGAGGGTTCGAGCAGATATAAAGCTCGGCGATTTCATATCAATTAATGGAGAATACAACAGAAAAGATGCAGATTTTCATACAATAAATGAAAGATTCGGAGGAGGTTCAAATTCCAGACAGGGGAATATATATGCAAACATCAATCTACATAAATTCCTCCCAACAGAATGGGGAATGTCTATACCTTTTTCATTAAACATCACAAAAAACACACAGACTCCAAAATATTTCCCCGGATCAGATATCCTTGTGACAGATCGAACGGCTCCTGACAGCATACTAAAGACGATTCAGACAATAAACAAAAACCAGTCTTTCAACATCTCGTTTTCAAAAAAAGTGAAATCAAAAAATCCATTCTTACGGTATCTTGTTGATCCCTTCTCTGGTAGGTACAGTTATACAAAAAACGAAATGAGCAGTTCTCAAATAGCATCATCTCTTAAAAAACAGAGAAGCGGTTCTATTCAATACAATCTTTCTTTTAATAATATAAAGCCCCTGCAGCCCTTCAAATGGCTGGGCACAAAAGGTATTTTTAAGAATATAGCATCAATAAAATTTTACTATCTTCCAAAGAATCTCAACATTCAAATGGCAGGAGACGACAGAGACGAGCACACTCTGAGAAGAGAGGGTCTCTCCGATACAGTGAAAACATCTTTTTTTAATCAAAAGGTCTCTACCTCCATTCAACCCTTTCAGGCTCTCTCTCTTACTTACACAAAATCAAGAAAATCTGATATGAGAGGAAAACATCTTCCCGACTACTTCTCTCTTGATCCTGGAATGGCTCGAAACAAAACCCAGCAGTTTGGAACAAAATTCAATCCATCGCTAATAAAATGGCTCTCAACAAATTTCAGCTACAATGCAAATTACTCGTGGCAAAACAACCCCTCAATAAAAGAGTCTGGAACTAGTACGAGAGTCAATTCAGACATGATGATCCGAACAAGCCTCAATACAGCAAAGATGTTCCAGCCAGGCGGCAGGGGTAAAAGAACCGTGAGAACTCGCAGACGCCAGCCAGTAACAAGAAAAGAACCGAAAAAGAAAGAGCCGAAGATTTCTGAAAAAAAAGAAAAGAAGGGATTTTCTTTTGCATCTGTGTTTAGAATATTTGGAAAGGTTTTTAAAAAAATCGATCCTATCAGCATTACCTATCAGGAAAAAAAGAGTGCAAACCATTACGGAATCCTCAACGGAGCAGATCCCTCCTTTGCTTATACTATGGGATTCAACATCGAAGATCCAGGTGTTAAGTTCTCTGACGATGCTACTACCCAGAAGAGCTCTCTGCGGTACGATAAAAATATGTCTCTTGGAACGGGTTTTAATGTAACATCACGAATCAGTGTTAAACTCGACTACAAATATTCAAGAACAAACACACAGTCTACTCAGAACACAACAAACATCTCAAAGTCGTTCCTTGTCCTTAACCCTGAGGCACGAAACAAGGGCATTCCCATTCCAAATTGGACCATACAGTGGAATGGCCTTGAGAAGCTTCCTCTTCTCTCAAAGATTACCAGAAGCGTATCATTGAATCACAGCTTTTCCGGAAAAAATAGTATATCAAAAAAAGGCAATTCAATAACAAACCAGACGTTGAGTAGAGACTTCAGGCCATTTATCCAGTTCACCATGACATTTAAAAATGGGTTAACCACAACAATACGAGTGAACACATCACAGGCAATTTCTATTACAGTGCAAAACCCAAGCACTATACAAAAAACCTCTTCTTTTGATCTTACAATCACGGCAAGGCATACAATCAAAGGAGGATTCCGGTTGCCCCTGCTTAACAAAAGAATAGAAAACAACATAAACTTCAATCTATCATTCTCAAATAAACACAACAAGACCAGAAGAAAACCTGAGGGTGGAAGATATACAACAATGATGGAAACCAAGAGCTGGTCCTTTCAGCCCAAGATCGACTACACATTCTCAAAAAGCGTAACAGGAGGTATAAGTTTCCTAATCGGAAAGGAGTTCAGATTAAATCAGGGAACAAAAACAATAACCGATTTCAGCATACATGCAAACATAAAACTATCGAGTATTTAAGCTTGTGATGATGGCTTTTTCTATCTAAAGATCTTTTTCTGTTTTTCATTAGATTTTAAATAAAAAGATTAAAAAGGTTATGTGATTCAAGGAGCAGCATAAGAGTCCATTTGAATAGACAGACATAATAATCTGCTTGTGAACTCACATGTGTTAAAAAATTCTGTTTTGCTTGAGATTCGCTTTTGGATTGCGGCGCCTTGGCGCCGCTTTTGAAAGCGGCAACACGTTGCCGCACTCCAAAAAAAGGAATCTAATTCGTTTGAGTTGAAACGCTTAAGATTCATTACTAAAGAGAAAATTTTATCCTCTAACAAAAAATCCCCCTATAATCCCCCTTTGAAAAAGGGGGATATAATCCTCTGGTTCCCAGACTTTTGTTTGGGAACCCAGATGTGTTAAAAATCAGTTTTGGATTGCGGCGCCTTGGCGCCGCTTTTGAAAGCGGCAACACGTTGCCGCACTCCAAAAAAAGGAATCTAATTCATGTGAGTTGAAACGCTTAAGATTCATTACTAAAGAGAAAAATTTATCCTCTAACAAAAAATCCCCCTGTAATCCCCCTTTGGAAAAGGGGGATATCAAATGCTACAAGTATGATGGGGTGAGCTCCTGAGTTTCGGCAAATCCTTAAATAAAAAGTCGAATAACCAATTCTTTTACCCCTGGTTCCCAAACTCCTGTTTGGGACCCTACATATGTTAAAATCTCTGTTTTGCTTGAGTTTTAATTAGGGTTACGGTGAACTTAAAATTTCTTTTATAGGAGTTTAGACTCTAAGGCGTCATTGTACAATCAGCCTCCCACACTCATTGTTCTCTCAATATATCAATTTATCTTTGCCCAAAAACCCAAAGTTCTTCAAGGAGGAGGGAGGTTGCCGGTTTCCATTTTTACATTACAGCAAAATTTTATTGTTGAATAAAATTAATATTATTGGTATATTACGGCAAAGGTTTTTATAAATAAAAGGTAGACATGTTTCAGAAAAAAGTTATTACACTGCTTATTCTTATAATTATAATTCAACTCTTTGGAATAATATATTCTCAACGAGGTAAAATAAAGAGCTTTCTTCGTGATAACTTTTCAAAAGAGAAGATCGGGTATCTTTTTCAGGAATTCAAGGATCAATTCTCTTCCTCTGATGAAAACATTCTGGAATCTGTTGAGAAATTTCCATTAAAAAAATTCAAGATTACCGTCTCTCCTTCAGAATGGAAGAGGATAAACGAAAACATAACCAGTAGGAGCCCAAGAGAGGAAATCCCTGCAACTCTTGAGGTGGACAACCAGATCTATGAGTGCAAACTCCGCATAAGCAAGGGTGGACAGAGACACTGGAAGGGAAAAAGAAAATCATTAAGGCTCAGGTTTCCCAATAAAAAGCTATATAATGGTATTAAAGAGGTAAATCTGAACATACCGGAAACCCCTCGAGTAATCATCGATCCTCTTGCCTGGGATTTTGCATCATTTATGGGCCTTGTTGTTCCTCAATATGATTTTGTTAGGTTGGAGGTAAATGGTATAAATCAGGGTGTACGCATTTTTTATGAAGACATAGACAAATACTTTCTTGAACGCAATGGATTGATGGGATACATCTTCACTGAAAAAAGATACCATTCATTCACATTCGACTACAGATCATCTAAGGACGAAGATTATCCAGAGATAAAAGTCATAAACAAAAAGGGCAACTCTCTTGAGGAACTCATCTGGCTAAACAAGGCTCTTGCCAATCCTTCAATTTCCCAATTCAAAGAAGAGGCTGAAAAAATCCTCGACATAGATGAAGTATTGACATGGCATGCTCATGCCCTGATATGCGGAAGTGGACACCAGAATGTTCACAACATACAGCTCTTTTACAACTCTTCGATTCGGCGCTTTCAATTAATCCCTTGGGACATTGCTGGCTTCGATCACTGGGGTCACGAACCAAGAAAGACTGAAGAAATGGCTCTCGACTGGTGTACAAATCGATTGATCTTCCGTCTCAATCAAGTCCCTGAATTTGTTGAGAAAAGAAATCGAATAATATGGAAATCATTGCATGAACTTCTCCCTCTAAAAAAACAGTTGGAACTGATCGATTCTCACTACAAGAAGGTGAGATATTACATATATACAGACCCTCTTAAGCAGGCTTCAACCGAGATCTTCTCAAACAGGGATTTTGATAACAAGATCAAAGAAATGAAGGAATGGGTAAAACTTCGATACAGCTTTATGATCAATGAGCTTGAAAGTGCAGATCTCAGGGTCTCCGTAAATCCTCTCCCTTATTCATCAAAGAAGAAGGGACTCATGATCTCCCTTGGTACAGGAAAACAGTCTGGTGTAATGGTTAAATCCTTCAAAATTCCCTTAACTAAAAAAATAGACCCCGATAAAATTAAACTCTATCTTGATGTAAATGGAAATCTTATCTTTGATTCAAAAGACAGAGAAATAGATGGCACTAAAAAACTTCTTGTCGATTCAGACACTCCTGTTGTTGCCCTTATGATAAATGAGCTTCTTCTCCCAGCAAGAAGCATCATTCGAGACCCATGGTTCGATTACTGGGATAAAGGATATATCCTGCAAACGATACCTGCATATCGCTATTATAACTTCTTTGTGATCCAGGATTCTGATTCAAAAAAATCGTTGCTCTCACCAGAGATAAAAATAGAGTCCATAAACTCTGTTACGGGCCACCCTGTGACTCCCCAATATTTCACCATCGATAAGGAGAAAGAGTTTTCATATATTTATAGAGAAACAGAAACACCTTCAAGGACTCTTTTTAAAGAAAAATCTAATACAAAAACAGCTGTCTCTTTTGACATAGAAGATTTTCTCTCAAGATACTCATCAAATAAAAATATTATAATTCCTGCGGGTACCTACCGCATCAATCATACATTGAAGATCGGCCGGTCCAAGGTTGTTACACTATCACCCGGTGTTCATTTTCTTATAGGCCCTGGCGTATCTATCTATGTAAGGGGAACACTTAACATAAATGGAACACTAAGTAAACCTGTAATACTTGAGAATGCAATAAACAATCTTCCCTGGGGAGCCCTGATCTATCATGAAACTAAAAACAACTCTCGAATAGATCATGCGGTTATCAGAAATGCTGGCATGGCAAGAATAGATGGTGTAAACTTCACAGGAGTAGTCTCTGTGTACGATGCCACAATAACAATCTCATCTTCACTTTTTGATCATATCCATGCCGACGACGGAATAAATACAAAGAACTCTCAGACAAGGATACTAGGGTGCAGATTCTTAAACTCAAGAGACGATGCCATTGACTATGATTTTACTGATGGGGAAATAAAAGACTGCTACATTTACAAGAGTGGCGGAGATGGTATAGACTGCGGAACCTCAAATCCAAAAATCTATGGAAACTACATAGACTCCCCGGTTGACAAGTGCATCTCTGTTGGTGAAAGGTCTTTCCCTGTTATTGAAAACAACTTTCTCATTGGCGGCACCTATGGAATTGCCGTTAAAGATGACTCGAACCCCCTGATAAAAAACAATACAATCTGCGAAAACAAAAAGGGGATATCTTTTTACATTAAAAAACCTGATGAATTTGGAAAGCCATCTGCAAAAATAACTCAATGTATAATATGGAACAACCAAAATGAAATCGAAAATCTCAGCCACTCAAAATTTGTAATTCAGAAATGTGTAGTTAAGGGAGGATATCCAGGGAAGAAAATATTTACCGATCCTCCAGAGTTTACTTTTAGTCCAAACACTCCAGAGTTGAAGTATGTGCTGAAAAAAAACTCTCTATATGCTGTAAAGGGCTATGGAGCGAAGCAGGGTAACTGGTAATGCGAATAATCAGGTACGAATTTAAATACTTTATAAATGAGGAGATATATCTGCGGGTCATGGAGTGCATCTCTTCATATCTTGTGCCAGATCCCTATGCTAAAAAATACGAAGGTTATCGTTATTATGTCAACTCCCTCTATCTCGACTCTCCTTCAAGGGCATATTATGAAGAAAAGATGGCCGGCAAAAAGATCAGACGCAAGATCAGAATGAGGTGTTACAGCAAGAATTTCTTTGATGCAGATTATTTTTTTGCAGA
>Ga0190359_1001046_pt1 | contig 18034 bp, 14 predicted proteins | sample 48721823_MG_FD_161269 | JGI IMG/M metagenome (GOLD analysis project Ga0190359, IMG submission 161269) | Hydrothermal vent microbial mat bacterial communities from Southern Trench, Guaymas Basin, Mexico - 4872-18-2-3_MG | ecosystem: Environmental > Aquatic > Marine > Hydrothermal vents >... | reverse complement strand
AAGGGATGCCTCACAGAAAAGCCATGATCGCTCTCTCTAACAAACTCCTCAGGCTTATCTTTGCTCTCCTCTCTAAAAATCAAAAATTCAACCCGCTCTTTCATTCCTTATAGTTGACTCCTTAAAAAGTTTTAGCAAGTAGTATGCCAAGGAACTTAAGTCTAAAACGGCTCATTGAAATAAAATACCCTTAAAATTTTAAAGCAATTTGCTTTCGCCAAAATTGTCTAGACTTCGACACCTTTGTGCTTTTTAATACCACATTAATTCCTTTTCATTCTAAAAAATACAAAATAAAAATAGGTAATAAAAAGGAAAAACTCGGTTAGAATTTTTGAATAGATAGCACCCTTTATTGAGAAAATATTAACGAGTATAAAGACAATTATCATAAAAAAGAAAGCTCCTGCAATATTAAGATAAAGCCTTACATTTTGATACTTTGAAGAGCTCATAAATGAGCCTAAAATGTAGATTAAAAATCTGAAAGGGATAGCGATGGAAAGAAGAGCAAGATAGGGACCACACGCCTGAATTAAGGACTTGTTAAAAAATGAAATAAGAGGCTCTCTGAATACATAAAGAAAACCACCTAAAAAAATACCCACTACCAAAGAAACAGAAAATATCAAATTCCTGAATTTTTCAAAGGATATTTCCTCTTTATCATTATAAACTCTGGAAATAAAAGGAGTAAGAGCAAGGGATACAACCTCAGCAAGAATTCCCACAGCAAAAAATATTCTTATTGAAAGAAAGTATTCTCCTATAAGAGCTTTAGCAAAGAAAAAAGAGAGGATAAAAACATCTATCTGTCTGAAAAAAAGATAAGAAAGTCCTGAAAACCAGTAAAATTTAACTTCCTTAAATGTTTTGAATTTAAACTCAAATCCCTTGAAAGAAAGCATATCCTTTAAAAAGTAAAACCTTAGCAAAACCCCGACAATTAAGGAAAATATTCTTAAAACAAAGATAGCAACAATGGTTTTAAAAAAATCATTCGGAATAATAAAAAGAGTGGTAATGAGGAGCAAAAATTCAACAAAATTTGCTAAGCTTTCAAGGTTCATCCTCTCTTTGCCTAAAAGAAATCCGCTGAGATTTCTCTCTATTCCCAACAAAAAGCCCGCAATAAAAGCCAAAATCAAAAGAGAAACTGTTAGTTTGTGATAAAAGGCGAGTGCAATAAATAAAATAACAAAAGATGAAAGAAGACCGTAAAAATTGGCTAAAACAAATTGGTGAAAAACATTTACAGTTTTATCTTTATTTTCTCTTAAAGAAGCTATCTCTTTACCTATGTAAATAGGCATTCCCATTGAGCTAAAACTCTGAAAAAATTGATAAAAGAAAAATGCAATTCCGTAAAGCCCCAAGGATGCTTTGTCAAAATTTTTGCTTATATAATAAACCACTGCTAAATTTCCGGCAGTTATGAAAAATCTTGCTACAATGGAATAAAATGATGTCTTAAAAATTCTTTTAAGCATCCATAATTATACAGGAAAATTTATTTTACTGCCAAAAGAAGCTTTTAAGCTTAAAGCATCCAAGCTTCAAAACTGATTGTGTCTTTGTATAGCGGATTTTTACGAAATTAAAATATCAAATAATCAATAATATATCACCTGTAGCATGCTACGTCTCTTGTATCTTAATATATTAATATTTTTATTTATAAAAATATCTGTAAAACGGCGAAAAATGGAGAAAATAAGAGAAAATGGATAAAATAAAAAATGGTGAAAAAATGATAAAGAAAATGAAAGAAGAAAAAAAGAGGATTGAAGGAGGGGAATCAACGGCTCTCAAGCGTCTTTTAAAAGACAGCTTCCTCCGTAGATCATTCCCTCCCTGCACAATTCTCAACAATATCTCAGTCGGAGAGAACCTTCTCTCCAGACTCCATTTACAAGAGGAGATTATGCAGGAACTCATTTCTCCTTCAATCCTTATAATATTATATATCATAAGGAGGAAAAGATGTTAAATCTTTCACAATCTTATGTACTTGGTGTTGATGTGGCAAAAGAAGACCTTGTGGTTTTTGACGGGGAAAAACACTATAAGGTTAAAAATGCAAAAGGACTTAGAAAGCTGGAAACTATAATAAGAAAACATGTCGGAGATGATTTCGAAAAGGTCATAATAAGCTATGAACCTACGGGAGGATATTCCAATCATTTGGTAAGATTCTGTAGTGAGAAAGAAATAAAAACATTGAAAGTAAATCCCTACAGAGCATCTCATTTTTTCAAATCACAGAGAGTAAGAGCTAAAAATGATGACCAAGATGCTGAAAATTTGAGAAAACTTGTGTTTGTCATTCCGGAAGAAGTAAAAGAAACAATCATAGATGAGAGAGTTGAAAGATTGAAGAGTCTTATCAGTGTTTATGAAAAGGTAAGTAAATCCATAGTAAGATGGAAAAATAGTCTTGCTCACAGGAAAAAATATTACAAAACAGAAAACAGAGAGGAGATAGAAGCGACAAAGAGCATAATAAGGGTTTTACAGAAGAAGGAGAAAGTAATAGTAAAGAAGATAAATGAGCTAATAAAAGAAAATCCCACCTCCGAAGTGGGAAAAAGGACGAATATAGATCATTTGATTTAACTAAGATTTGGTTGTAAAATTTTATTGTATGAATGATTACGGTATAGTTTTAATAAAGCCAAAAGCAAAAAGCCTTCAAGCTTCGGAGCTAAAATACTAACGAATAGTAAAATAAAAGTCATAAATAAAAACACAAGACAAAAAAAGCTGTTCGGCTGCTCGGCTGTTCAGCTTTTCGTGCCCTCTTCCCACCTTGTATGTGGAATTTTCTTGCTTAAAGATGAAATTTCACAAAAATCAGATAATATTTATCCTTCACATAATTTTCATATATCTTTCGCAAAAGCTCTTTTTTAAGAATTTTTGGTTTGTTAATCCGAAGTTTCATTTTCAAAGACACGCTATCACCGGATACGGAAATTTTTCTTGTGAATTTCCCTACAGAATTTGAAATACTAATATCTTTGACAGAGTAATCAAGCTTGTAGTTTTTCGGAATTATAAATTTGAGCTTATATTCAATAATAAAAGGAGTTTCAAAGTGAATTGTCCGTGAGCCTGAGAAAAGGTATGGAGAAAGTTCGGAGAAAAACGGAAGATTCGGTCTTTCAAAAAATAGATATTTCCCGTAATTTTCCTTAAAAACTTTACTTTTCATACAAACTTCAGCTACAAAATTTTCAGGACTTTTTACAATAATCTTTTTAATTTTGTTTGCTCTGATTCCAAGAGTTTTTCCCAAAAGTGAGGATGCAAAGGAAAGCTCATTTTTTAAAGAGGCTCTGTAATTATTAAAAACCCCCTTTGCATTAATTTTAAAATTCCCTGTATTTCCATTATCAAGATTTATTGTACCAACTATTTCCAATAAATTGTCCTTTGTCCCTTTGACTTTGGCTATTTTAAAGGTTTCTCCCGTAATTTTAAATATATTCCATCTGTCAAAACCATAAGGATAAAATTCACTCTGAAGTTTTACAGGATTTAAGAAGTATTCCTTTCCGTTTTCCTCTACCTTAACGAAAATTTTGTCAAGAGGAGTAATCGCTCTAAAATTTGAAAATGGAGTGAAAATAAGAACTTCCGGGTTAAGTCCCGAATTTTTTAATATAGAATAAAGAAGTTTTGTTTTCTCAATCCGAGTGCCGTAATTTGAGCTTATAACTTTATTAATGGTCCTAAAATGGAAGCCAAGCTCGGAGAGCTTAAGGCTAACAGTTTGAATATCTGATGAAACATACTTTTGAATTTTCAAAAGAAATTCGTAAAAATTAGCACTATTTTCTTTTATTTTTTCTATTTTCTTTTTGAGAGATTCAGACAAAGGCTCTTCTGAGAATATCTTTTTAAGCTCACCACTTTTCTCTACTTTAACAAATAGAAAAGGATTATCTTCAGGATAGTAAAAATTGTAAGGCTCAGATTTTTTCGGAGATTTTATTTCAAATGTAAAAACCCTGTAATCACCATTTTCTTTTATAATTGGTTTAAACTCTGAATTAATAGCCTCATAATAAAGCTCTTTTCCTTTCGGAACTTCAAAACTTATAACTAACTCTTTTACAGGAACTCTTTCTTTCAAAGGCTCAAGAGTAAAAAAATACGGAGCAAAGTCCTTTTTAGTCTTAATTGTGTAAATAAGCTCCTCCGTTGCCCCCCTTTCAAGCCCCGTATGGGAAATGACCATCTCTCTCATAAAAGAAAAATCAGGAAAATTGTGGGCTGCTCTTGGTAAAACTTTATTGTAACCATTTTCAGGAGTGGGCACCTTTTTACCGTTAGCCATTGTTGTCTCGGACTTGAGCACCGCAAGTTTCTGATATTTGGGGTTGTAAACTATAAAAGTTTCTCCGAAAAGTCTTCTTGTAGAAAGATATGTGTTGAGTTTAACCTTTGATTCATACTTCAATATCCAGCTTCCGTCAGGATTAATCCTATATGTTTTGTGAAGATAAAGATACTCGGCATCCTCTTTTGGAAGAGCAAATATAAGAGCTGAAATAAAAAGAGTTAATATTACAAATAAAGTAAGCTTTTTTTTCATTTTTTACCTCCTCTTACTATAAAAAAAGAGTTTTCTATTTTCCTAAACTCACATAGAGAATCTCTGAAGCTTTCCCAATCTTCAGGTTGGTAAATTCTCTTTTTAAGAGTAATTGTGGAATTTATGAAAATCTTCTTGCCTTTTTTAAAAATTTTTCCGTTAAAATCAGCTCCGCTACCTTTAACCTTCTTCAGCTTTGGGAAGTTTGTAAGTTTAAAATTAAAAGGTAATCCTATGGTCTCTTTAATTTTAACCAATTGAGAGCATCTTGTTCTAAAAGGATATTTTCTCTTTTTAAGCTTTTCGGAAAATCTTGAAAATCCAACGGCATAACCGAGAGGAAGCTTTGAATAGTATGATTTAAGATAAATCAAGTTTTTCCCTTTTAAGAAATCTTCGTCTTTCTCAAACTTTACTTCAATCTTCATAGGTTTTGAAATATCGTAAGGATTCTGATACTTAATGCTCAAAATTTTTGAAGAGGGGAAAAGCCTCATTATTTCACTTTTCAAATTTTTATCCCATTCGCTAACCTGAGATCTTGTGAAAAATCTTCTGAGCATGGAATCACTCTGTCCCTCTCCTTCAATTACCAGCTTAACAATAGCTTTTCCGTTTTTAAGAATTTTTCTTTTGATAAAATATTTAAGATAATGGTTTTCAGGCGGACTTATCGGAGTGGTTTTAAGATCAGCTCCTTCGGGAATTCCCATTAAATATTCCTGCTGCTGCTCTGCTGAAGACCAGAGCTCCCTTACCCCGGGAACCCAAGTAGGATCCAAAAGCATATATTTATCATTGTACTTAACAACCGTGACGCAGTGATTGAACTGGTCAGCAGGAATCCTATCAATCCTTGAGCCTGCCATTGTCATTGCAGGGTATGCCTTAAACCCGGCAGCTCTTAGCATTGTAATAAGCATACCTGCTTTATCCTTACAAACACCGCATCTGTCTCTAAAAGTCATTGTACCTTTGTGCAAAGTATAGCCTTCTCCCTTTCCCATTGAAAGCCCGGAATATCTTATCTCTTCCGCTACCCAATGGGTGAGCCTTGAAATTTTCTCAATATCGCTTTTTGCTCCTTTTATAATCTTATTAACCTTATCCTTAATTTCTTTATTGTATTCAAAAGAGCCATAATCTTCATTTACTTTGTAAAACCACAGAGATTTTGCTTTCCAGTCAGGAGAGGTTGAAAGAAGAAGTTTTGGGAAAACATCGGATGGAGATACCATTGAAGGTTCCCTTTTGTATGGTTTTATGTTCTTAACTTCCCAGAAATATTCCATCCTGCTCCCCACTATATGGACATAGTGCCTTGCAGAGCCATTGTAAAATTCGTATTGCAGTTTTTTATTTGAAGGTACTGAAACTTTATAGATTTTTGTTTTTATCGGAATCGATGAGTAAAAGTGAACAATATCATAAAAGTGGCCTTTCATCGGAGGAACATATTTTTCATCATCCTGAAAAAGAAGAGCATAGGTAAATCCTTTTTTATATGTTTCAACATAAACACCATCTCCAACTTCAAGCTTTTCAAAAGGAACTACTTTTTCTCTTGCCCCCCAATAAATTGCTCTTGCGGGAGCAGGATAATCCTTTACCCTTTCTAAAGAAACAGATATTTTCTTGCCACTCTTTTTGATTATTTCAGCTTTTTTAATTTCAACGAATGCTGATTGAGGATCATAGTAAAAAGTAAGGGCTTTAAGCCTTTTAAGACCTTCCACTGTCAATACTTTATAAAGCACCTGTCTTGTTGTATAAGTTAAGCCTGAATCCATAACCTTTGAAAAAGTTTTGTCAAACACCACAAGATAGGGTGAGCTTGGATAATCCCTGGAATTTCCAGCATCTTTAAGTGCTTTGTGAACATTGTTTTGAGAAATAAGAGGCAAAGAGATTAAGACCAAAACAAATAATGCCAAAAACTTTTTTTTCATACAAACCTCCGATAAATACTTTTACTTATTTTATACGGATATCAGAGGAATAGGTTTATGTCAAATGGGAAAATATTCAAAGCCTCCGAGCCAAGAACTTTCGTCTTTTGTTTGTCTTGCCATGAAATAAATTGACAGTTTTTTTGTATTGGGAATATTTTAAATGAAAAAGATTCTATTGACAAAAAAAATAAAAGCTCCTATTATAAATTTTGAAGATATGGAGGAAGAGATAATGGGCAGAAGAATTGTATGTGAGAGTGAATACAAAGGTTTAAAACTGGAAAAGGAAGAAAAACTTTATGATAATTATCTTACAAAACTTTTGAAATTAATTCCTGCTGAAATAGTAACTCTCTATATCACTCTTTCCGCAATACTTGACTCATCAAAGGATACTACAAAAGGAATTGAATTTGCAGTCTTTTTTATTGTTCTTCTTTTAACACCCATCTACATTTATTTAATCACAAAAGATAAAAACAAAAAAATACCTTGGAAACAAATTGTTGTCTCAACTTTCTCTTTCCTTGTGTGGGTATTTGCTTTGGGAGGACCTTTCACTTATTTTAAGTGGTACAAAAAGCTTTATGGTGCTCTTCTTCTGCCAATTTATACATTTTTAATTCCGCTAATATTTAAAAAAAGGGAATAATTTAAAAGGAGGTTAAGATGAAAATAAAGTGGTTAGGACATTCAGCATTTTTACTTGAAGGAAGTAAAAGAATTTTAATTGACCCTTTTATCACAGATAATCCCATTGCAAATGTATCGGAAGAGGATACTAAAAACATTGATTATATTGCACTTACCCATGATCACGGAGATCATATGGGGGATACTGAAAAGATAGCAAAAGAAACAGGAGCAAAAGTTATAACAATTTATGAAATATCCCTTGATTTGCAAGCAAATGGAGTTGACTCTCTCGGAATGAACATCGGAGGAACCGCAAAATTAGAGGGAGCTTCATTTTCAATGTCCCCTGCAATGCATTCTTCAGGCAAAGGGAATCCCACGGGTTTTATTATTGAAATGGATGGGGAAAAAGTCTATCACACCGGAGATACCGGACTTTTTGCCACAATGAGTTTGATAGGTGAGATGTATTCTCCTGATGTCATGCTATTACCAATAGATGGGCTTTTTAATATGGATGTGAGACTTGCTGCAAAGGCAGTTGAGCTTGTTAAACCAAAAATTGCAATACCAATGCACTACAACACTTGGGAACCAATAAAAGCAGACCCTAATGAATTTAAGAAATTAGCTGAGAGATACGCTGAGATAAGAATACTTAATCCGGGAGACAGTACAGAAATTTAAGATTTAATAAAAACTCTTTAGCTTTCTTTGTTTTCTTTTGAAATAAAAAAGTTAAAGAGTACTTAGAAAGTATTTTTATTAACTTACTTGGAGTTTTTTATACTATTTATTATTTTTGAGGTCGAATTATTGGTCTTTTTTAACATAATATTAATCATTTTAATGCTAAAGTTTTTTCCACCTAACCCCGGAAGGTGTATCTTCAAGAATTATTCCATTTTCTTTCAACAAATCCCTTATTTCATCTGCTCTCTTATAATTCTTTTCTTTTCTTGCTTTTTCCCTTTCTTTTATAAGATTATAGTGCTCTTCTTCAATATCTATATCGAGTGTTTTTGGCAAAATATCAAAAACTTTATTAAAACTGTTTAAACCTTCTAAAACATTATCAACATCCGCTCTTCCGATGCCCCCGGAATTTTGCAGTTTATTAATCTGTTTAATAAACTCAAAGAGAGAACTTACAGCAACACTTACATTAAAATCATCCTCAAGAGCTTCTTTGAATTTTGAAAGAGTTTCTTTTTTTATCTTTTTAACTTCTTGGTTTTCTTCTTTCTCTTTAAAAACAGTGGTTTTCAAATCAAAGTAAAAATTATAAACTCTTTCAACATTTTTAGTCGCCTGTTTTAATGCATCCATTGTAAAATTAAGAGTCTTTCTGTAGTGAGTGGAAAGAAGAAGAAATCTTATTGCTTCCGGTTTGTATCCTATTCTCAAAAGATCCCTTAAAGTGTAAAAGTTTCCCTTTGATTTTGACATCTTCTCCCCATTAACAATAAGATGATGAACATGAATCCAGTAATTTACAAATTTTTTACCCGTTGCCCCCTCGGATTGGGCTATTTCATTTTCATGATGGGGGAAAATATTATCAACTCCACCCATATGAATATCAAAGGTTTCACCCAAATACTTCATACTCATAGCAGAGCACTCAATATGCCATCCCGGTCTTCCCTCTCCTATATCTGTTTTCCATGAAGGTTCACCTTCCCTCTTAAATTTCCACAGAGCAAAATCCTGAACATTATCCTTATCATATTCATCAACCTGAATTCGAACTCCCTTTTTAAGATTTTTAACATCTATTTTTGAAAGTGCTCCGTAATTTTCAAATTTGGAAATATCATAATAAATTGCATCCTCTTTTATATAAGCATAACCCTTATCAAGAAGCTTTTTTATAAGCTCAACCATCTCATTTATGTGCTCAGTAGCTTTAGGATACACTTCTGCTCTTTCTATTCTAAGGGTATCTATATCTTCAAAAAAAGCCAGAGTATACTTTTCCGTATACTCTTTTAAAGAAATTCCCAATTCCGCTGATTTTTTTATTGTTTTATCATCAACATCGGTTATATTCATTACCTGAGTGACTTTATAGCCCAAATATTTAAAAGTCCTTCTTACTATATCCTCAAAAACATATGATCTGAAATTACCAATGTGAGCATAATCGTAAACTGTAGGACCACATGTATACATACGAACTTCACCCTCTTTCAGAGGCTTAAATTCCTCAACCTTTCCTGAAAATGTATTATAAAATCTCATAAAGTATTTTATCTTATAAAGAGCGGTTTTTCAATTCCACTTTGTAAAGCTTCAATCCATTAATAAAAATCCACTTTCTCTTTCTCTTGACTTTTTTAGCCTATTTGTCATAATTTTCGATGAAATTTCAATGGCAACTTTTGATTTTCGGATTGGGTTTTGCTTTTTTAGTTGAAAGTCTTGTCTATCTTTTGTTTCCTCATTTTTTAAAAGAAGCAGCAAGATTCATAGTTTCTTCTGATATTAAAATTCTTAGAATAATAGGTTTTGTAGGCTTCATTATTGCAATTGTACTTTTTATAATTTTTAAGGTGATAAGATGATACAAATTGATGGAAATTCTCTTAATTTAGAGTTTTTAAAGAAAGTGGTTTTTGAAAATGAAAAGGTTGAATTAAAAGAATCCCAAAAAGACATTATTAAAAAATCAAGAGCACTTGTTGAAAAAATAGCAAAAGGAGATAAACCTGTTTACGGAATTAATACAGGCTTTGGCTACCTTGCAGGTAAAAAAATTCCACCGGAAAAAGTTGAGCAGCTTCAGTATAATCTGGTAAGAAGTCACACGACAGCTGTTGGTAAATCATCTCCGAGAGAAGTTGTAAGAGCAATGATGCTTTTAAGGGCAAATGTTCTTGCTAAGGGATATTCCGGCGTTAGAGTTGAAACAGTTGAAAAAATCTTGGAGCTTTTAAACAAAAAAATACATCCGGTAGTGCCCGAGCAGGGTTCCGTAGGTGCAAGCGGTGATCTTGCCCCACTAGCTCATCTTGCTCTTGCCTTCATCGGAGAAGGGGATGTTGAATACAATGGTAAGATTTACAAAGCCGGAGAATTATTTAAAGAATTGGGAATCAAACCCCTTGATTTAAAAGCAAAGGAAGGCTTATCTCTAATAAATGGAACACAATACATGAGTTCTGTTTCTGCTGTTATCCTCTCAAAATCAAAGGAATTATTCAAAATAGCGGACATTTCATTATCCCTTACTTTTGATGCTTTAATGGGAAAACTTTCTCCTTTTGATGAAAAAATTTATCTTGTAAGAAAACATCCGGAAGTTGACAAAGTAATGAAAAATGTAAGAGAGCTTATAGTTCCATCGCCATTTTTAACATCAAAAAACAGAATAGACAAGGTACAGGATGCTTACTCAATAAGATGCTCTCCTCAAGTTCACGGAGCCGTAAGACTCGCAGCGAAAAGATTGGAAGAGACACTATTGATAGAGATTAATTCTGCAACCGATAATCCTCTTGTTTTTGCAGAGGAGGAAGAGGTTTTGAGCAATGGAAATTTTCATGGAGAACCTGTCGCTCTTACGATAGATCATTTTTCAACCGCACTCGTTGACCTTGGAAATTTAGTTGAAAGAAGAATAGAAAGGCTCATAAACCCAGCTTTAAATCATAATCTTCCGCCGTTTTTAGTGGAAGATAGCGGACTTAACTCAGGCTTTATGATAGCCCATGTGGTTGCAGCTGCTCTTAGTGCCGAAAATATGAGCCTTGCCCATTCACCTTCAGCAATAAATATTCCAACATCAGCAAATCAGGAAGACCACGTAAGTATGGGAGCAAATTCAGCAAACAGGCTTAAAAAAATCTTTGAAAATACAAAGAGAATAATAGCAATTGAGCTAATTGCATCCGCACAGGCAATGGAGTTAAGAGGGGAAAAAACATCTCCTCCCCTTGAAAAAATGATGAAACTTATAAGAAAGGATGTTCCATTAATAAAAGAGGATCACAGGCTTGACAAATTCATTGAAACAGTTGCTCAAAAGATAGACAATAATTATTATCTTAATAATTTACCTATAATATTATATTGATAAGGAGGTATAAAATGGAATACAAACCAATCCATCCCCCGACAGGGACAAAAATAACAGCAAAAAGCTGGTTAACCGAAGCTCCGATGAGAATGATAATGCACAATGTTTCTCCTGATGTAGCGGAGAAACCCAAAGAGCTTATTGTCTACGGAGGGACGGGAAAAGCAGCAAGAAATTGGGAAAGTTTTTATAAAATAGTTGAAACATTAAAGGAACTTGAAACTGATGAAACTTTGCTTGTTCAATCCGGAAAACCTGTGGGAGTTTTCAAAACACATGAGGATGCCCCGAGAGTTTTAATTGCCAATTCAAACCTTGTGCCCAACTGGGCAACTTGGGATGAGTTCAGAAAGCTTGAAAAGATGGGACTTATAATGTACGGACAGATGACTGCCGGCTCATGGATTTATATTGGAACTCAGGGAATTTTGCAGGGAACCTATGAGACTTTAGCTGCCCTTGCTCAAAAGCACTATGGAGGTAGTTTAAAAGGAACTTTAACCCTTACGGCAGGCTTGGGAGGGATGGGAGGTGCCCAGCCTCTTGCCGTTACAATGAATGAAGGTGTTGCAATAGTTGTTGAAGTTGACCCTCACAGAATCCAGAGAAGACTTGAAACAGCCTACCTTGATAAAATGACAGATAGTCTTGACGAAGCATTAAAATGGGCTGAAGAGGCAAAGAAAAAAGGAGAGTCTCTATCTATCGGCCTTCTTGGAAACGCAGCCGATGTTTTTCCTGAGTTTGTCAAAAGAGGAATTATTCCAGAAGTTGTAACAGATCAGACATCAGCCCACGATGAATTAAATGGTTATGTGCCTGCCGGCATTCCCTATGAAGAGGCTTTAAGACTCAGGAAAGAGAATCCGGAAAAATACATTAAAATGAGCTATGAATCAATGGCAAAGCATATGCAGGCAATGTTAGATCTTCAGAAGGCAGGTTCGGTGGCTTTTGACTATGGAAACAACATTAGAGGCCAAGCTTTTAAGGTAGGAGTAAAAGATGCTTTTAATATAAAGGGATTTGTTCCCCTTTACATAAGACCTCTTTTCTGTGAAGGGCAGGGACCTTTCAGATGGGTTGCTTTGTCAGGGAATCCCGAAGATATCTATAAAACAGATAAAGCCGTATTGGAGCTTTTCCCTGAAAAAGAGCATTTGAGAAGATGGATTACAATGGCTCAGAAAAAGGTAAAATTTCAGGGACTTCCATCAAGAATTTGCTGGCTTGGATACGGAGAAAGAGCAAAGTTCGGAGAGAGAATAAATGATATGGTGAAAAAGGGAGAAATCTCAGCTCCTATTGTAATAGGGAGAGATCATCTTGACACAGGCTCCGTAGCCTCCCCCAACAGAGAAACAGAAGGGATGAAGGATGGCTCCGATGCAATTGCCGACTGGCCTATTCTAAATGCACTTTTGAATGCTGTATCAGGTGCAACATGGGTCTCATTCCACCATGGTGGCGGAGTTGGTATAGGGTATTCACTTCACGCAGGAATAGTGATTGTTGCCGACGGAACAGATAAGGCCGCAAAAAGACTTAATAGAGTTCTCACCAATGATCCCGGAATAGGTATTGCAAGGCATGTTGATGCGGGCTACGATGAGGCAATAAAAACTGCCAAGGAAAAAGGCATTAAAATTCCCTTTTTAAAATAAGATCATCCGGAATAGAGTAAAGACAACCGCAATAGTGCTGGCGGTATAATTTAAGATATTTGCTTATTCTAACGCTATAAAGATATCCGTTTTGTTTTTTGAAGTTCTCTTCCAAAAATTTTACTCCGTATTTTTTCTCAAAATTTTTCCCTATACGGTTTATAATCAGATGCTTCATATGAGGGGAAACCGTTAAAGTGGTCGTAAAATAATCAAAGCCGAGCTCTTTTGCTTTTTTTGCAGTTTCATTGAGTCTTATAGCATAACAGATATAGCATCTTCTTCCTCCCTCAGGCTCATCTTTGAGTTTCTCTGTTTTCTTAAACCAGCTCTCCTTATCATACACTCCCTTTATTAATTTAAAATTTAAAAATTCGGCAAGCTTTTCCATTTCAGCATATCTTCTCTCATACTCTTCATCAGGATGAATATTGGGATTATAGTAGTATGCAGTAAGATCCATTTTATAAAAATATTTTAGTTTAAAAACAACATAGGATGAACAGGGAGCACAACAGGTGTGAAGAAGTATTTTACCTCCCATTACGAATGGTTTACCTTTAAATCCCTGAAAATCTATTGCTTTTGAAAGCTCTTCAAATCTATCCATTCAAAAGATATTTCCCCAGATCTTCAAAAGTAAGTCCTTTCTCCCTTAAAAATTTCTTAAACTCAAAGTACTCTTTTATGATTTTTTTGTGGTCAAAGGCAATATTGAGAGATTCAATCTCTTGAGGAGAAAACCATTTAGCCTTTTTTGCATCATCCATTCCAACTGCCTCTCCCTCTCCCTTTGCTACAAAAACTTTTGTAATAGTGTGATACCTTTTGTCTCTTCTGGGATCAGAGTATGATTTGAACTGGGAAATAAGTGTTATATCAAGGTTTGTCTCCTCTTTACCCTCTCTTATGGCAGCAGCTTCAAGAGTCTCACCATAATCCACAAATCCTCCGGGAAGAGCCCAACCATAAGGCTCATTTTTTCTCTCAATCAGTAGAATTTCTCCCTTTTTATTTTCTATAATCAAATCAACCGTGGGGTCAGGATTTTTATAACCTTTCATTCAGTCCTCCCGGTAACAACCTTTCCTTTTGAATAATCAAGGCTTGAGCCTAATGCACTGTGAGGAATCAAATAAACTATTGCCATTATGATAAAAACAACTATGACCCACTTTCTCGCCTTCATTCTGTCCTTTAATACCATAATAAGCGCGATTAACCATCCTATAAGAGCAATCAATGTTTTATTGTCAGTAAGATCATATCCATAGGGAACTCCTGTCCAATATGCCCCAAATGCATACTTTTGAACTATTGGTCCGAGAATTGCACCTCCTATGAAAAGAGTTGCAAAAGTTAAGATTACATAAGTTTTCAAGTAAACCGGGTCCCTTTTGAAAGCCTCGAAAAAAGCCCTAATTGAAAATAGAAGAGAGATAAACATAAATAAAATGTGAGGGATAAGGATGTAAGACGGGACGGCTCCTTTGTATCTTAAAACAATTGATTTGTTTTTATACATAACAGTAAATTCCTTTGATTCTCTAAAAAGTTTTAAATAATAGTCAACCTTTCCCGCAGGAGGTTGAGTCGGAAGATAGACTATAAGATTTTTTCCCTCCCTTTTAAATTCAACCTTTGTCCAGGGATCATCCGTATCGTGTCTCTTGTAAAATAGAAAACCACTATCAATTAATCCTTTATCTTCAATTATTATCGGGCAATTCTCTCCGCTTGTGTAAGACCGCGGAAGTTTGTATTTAACCATTTGCTCTTCTACTGAAAGTTTTCCTTTTACAGGATAAGTAGGTCCTGTTTTTTTCTGATAAACAGCAAAAAACAGAGTCAAAATAATAACAGAAATCCACAAAAGTATGGTTTTAACTTTTCCTTTCATCTCAACTCCTATCCTTAAGATTTATTATTTTATTAGAAAAAGGAGAAAAAATAAAGAATTTGAATAATTCCTATTACATGAATTTTAGAGAATATTAAAGGTTTTTCTTTTGAGAATATACACATAGAGAAGATCGGGAAAATACTATCTCAGGATAAAATAAACTCAGTACTTTTTAGGCTCCAAGAAAATTTATTCAAAACATTGTGAAAGACAAAAAAGTTAATAGCAGCTTTTACCAGAGAAACAAATACAATGTGAACGATTTTTAATAAAAAGAATTAATAATATTAGTTATTTCACTTTTCTGATTTTTTGAAATTTTCTTAAATTCCACAGCATACCCCGGGAGTTTGGAAAAGATTTCTCCCCACCGGATAACCCATTTTATTTCTCCTATGATTGGTGTTTTGTCTTCCAAATCATTTATAATAAATTCAATGTTTTTACTTTTGTACTCCTCTTTTGAGTTAGGAGCAATAATAAAACATCCTCCTTCGGAAAGATTTAATAAATTTGTTCTTTTTTTCTCTCCGCCATTGTTAGTTGAGAGTATGACATTCAGATAAATTTCTTTCCTTGAATATCTTCTGATTTTCCTCGGTGCATTTTTCGCACATATTTCATAAATAAAATAATCAATAAGATTAGTTGCTTGAGGCTTATCAATTATGTATTTACCTTTTAAATAAAAACCCATTTTAAAATCTTCTTCACCGCTGTCAATTGTTAAAATCGGAATTCCCTTTGATAAAGAATAAAAGAATTCTTTTTCACGATAAGAAGAGATAATAATCGTATGAAGATCAACTATTATTCCAGAATATTGTTTTTCATCGGAATTTTCCCTGAACTTTTCGAAAGATTCGTATATTTCTGTGATTACATCATCATAATTGTATAACAACTTGGAACATTGATATCTATTATTGTCTTCTCTTGAAATTATCGCAAGCCTCAATTTACTCATTGTTTTACTCCTTTATCATAATTAATATAACCAAATTGTATTATTAACCGCATACCCAACCGCATACTTGGTTTTTACCATTCTTTTTAGCTTTGTATAAAAATTCATCTGCTGTGCTTATTAATTTATCAAAACCATCATCATCGCTCGGGACAGTTGAAGCATAACCCAAGCTTATGGTTACATATTCCGATGCTCTTGATTTCTCATGAGGTATCTTTAATAACATCGCCTGTTTTCGTATATTTTCAGCTACACTGTGAGCGCCACTCCTGTCTGCCTCCGGAAGAATAATTATAAATTCCTCTCCACCATACCGAGCAGCAAGATCTCCAGGTCTTCTCGTGTGCATACTTAAAACTTTTGCTATCTTTCTCAGACATTCATCTCCCGCTTGATGCCCGTATGTATCATTGTACAATTTAAAATCATCAACATCAATCAAAATTACTGAAAGGTAAGTATTATTTCTTTTAGCTCTTCTCCATTCCTGAGCTAAATGTTCTCTGAATTTTCTGTGATTTGCAATGCCCGTTAATCCGTCGGTTGTAGCCAAAAGATTTAGTTTTTCATTTGCTTCTTTTAATTGGTGAGTTCTTAGGTTAACAAGTCTTTCCAATTTTTCCTTATGTTTCTTTATTGCATAAACTCTTCTTTCTATTATAGCTCCTATCAAAAGTATGGAAAAAAGAGTGGATAGCAAATAAAACCACCATGTTTTCCAGAACGGAGGAACTATTGTTATCTTTAATGATACTCCTTTTCTGTTCCAAACTCCGTCTTTGTTTGATGCTATTACCCTGAAAATATAATGTCCCGGTGGCAGATTCGTATAAGAAGCGAATCTCCTGTTCCCCACATAATTCCAATCTTCATCAAAGCCTTCCATTTTATAGGCATATTTGTTTTTACTCGGTGCGCTGTAATGAAGGGCAGCAAATTCAAAGGATATTACTTTTTCTTTGTAAGAAAGAACAATTGAGTTAGTTTCAAAAATCGGCTTTTTTAATATAATGTGGCCATTTATTTCTTTTCCCACTTTAACCTCTTTATTAAAAATTTTCAAGCTTGTTATTACTATAGGCGGAGGGTAATCATCCTCTCTGACGTCCTGCGGATAAAACATATTGAATCCGTTAACTCCTCCGAAAAAAAGCATCCCTTTCTTGTTTTTATAATATGCTCCTCCGTTAAACTCATAACCCTGTAGTCCGTCTGTAATATCAAAGTCTTTGAATTTTCCTGTTTTCAAATCATATTTGGATAATCCACGATTAGAGCTTATCCAGATATTTCCTTCATTATCCCCTATGATACCATAAACTATATTACTTATAAGTCCGTCCTTTGTATTGAATTTTTTGCAGATTTTGGTTTTTATATCTATTTTGCATATACCGGTACCTCCTGTACCAACCCATAAAGTATTATTATCAAGATAAAGCGCTGAAATATAATTGCTACACATTACTTTGTTATTTTGATTTTTAAGCAATTCAAATTTTTCGTTTTTTTTATTAAATTTATTAATTCCCCCTCCAAAAGTTCCTATCCATAAATTATCTTCATTGTCTTCAACAATACCCCATACTCTATTATTAGTTATACTATTTCTTTTATTCGGAGAACTTTTATATACCGTAAATTTCTTTTTTGAAACATCATATTTGTTTAGTCCTCCTCCGTCCGTCCCTATCCAAACTTTTCCCTCCTTATCCACGTGAAGTGCTCTTATTCTGTTATCAGAAAGAGAATTCTCATCTTGGGGATTATGTGTATAACTTATGAATTTGTCCTCATTTCTAAGATAATGGTTAAGTCCTCCTCCGTAAGTTCCTATCCAAAAATCACCGTTTTTTCCTTCCTTTATGGAAAACACACTATTACTGCTCAAACTGAAAGGATTGTTCGGATTATGCTTATATGTCCTAATTTTCTTTAACTCTTTGTTAAATACCTCTATCCCTCCTCCGTCGCTTCCAACCCATAAATTTCCTTCTTCCGTTTCATAAAAAGAACGGATAAATCTTCCGTTCAAACTGTTAGGATCTTTCGGGTTTGGTCTGATATGAACAAATTTTATTCCCTTTTCCGAAAATTTATTTATCCCTCTTCCGTAGGTTCCAACCCAAAATGTTCCCGTTCTATCCAAATAAATAGAAAGTACCCTGTTTTCGCTTAATGAATAAGAATCCGAAGGATTGTGAGCATACTTCATGAACCTCTCCTCT
>Ga0190359_1001045_pt1 | contig 18048 bp, 12 predicted proteins | sample 48721823_MG_FD_161269 | JGI IMG/M metagenome (GOLD analysis project Ga0190359, IMG submission 161269) | Hydrothermal vent microbial mat bacterial communities from Southern Trench, Guaymas Basin, Mexico - 4872-18-2-3_MG | ecosystem: Environmental > Aquatic > Marine > Hydrothermal vents >... | reverse complement strand
TGCAGATTCAGAACACACCTCATTATTGGATTCCTCTTTATTTCTTTCGGCCCTGCTGTATTGTATAGTACCGCCAAGGAACAGGGAGAGATGGTCACCGGGGTTGTAATGGATATCCAGTGCGCCTTTCAGCAGCAGCCCGAAATAGTAACCGCTGCTTTCATCGTAGGAGGCATTATTATTGCTGTCATATTCAACCCAGGTATAATCCATGATATTCAGACCGGCTTCCCTTTTAAAAACCGGATTGATTCGCGCTTTGGGACGGGGCGCATACTGGAGGAATGCACATACAGGTACAATAAGCCGCTTTTTTTTCCATACGGTTCTTTCAATCTGGTCGCTGCCCACTACAAATTCTTCTTTTTTAGAAACTTCATGCCAGGTTAAACCGCTGTTAATACCTATACCGACCTTGCCGTACCACTGCCTGCCGTATTTCGCGGTAAACTGCCAGGCGAGCCGCTCTCCTTTGGGAGAGAATTCAAAGAAATCCTGGATCCGGACCGGGCCGATGGAGGCCGATATGATGTGATCGGTAACTTCAAAAACTCTTTTCACCGTTGATTGTGAAAAAAGGTTTTAGCAGGTTCCTGCAAAAAACAGTACCATAATAGTGCGGATTCTTATCATATAAAAGCCTTCGTGTAAGGTGATGATATACAAATCATTAACGATATCTTAATTATATGATTCGTATTAATCAAATGCCAGTATTTTACCGAAAACTCCCGAGAAGGAAATAAAATGGTCTTACTATGGAATAGTCATTTTCCGTAATATATACTATACGATGTATCAATTCGGGAGAATTTCAGATATACGTACTTTCTATATTATTTACAGAACACTAGGCGAGGAAACCTATGAAAAGAGCAATTTTTTATATCACAATACTTTTTAATTTTACATTTCTGTTTACATGTAGCGAGCTGTCCGACTGGTTTGTTACCGATGAAGATGAAGTAAACATGGGCACGGATTTTTATCATCAGATTCTTGCAGATTCCAGTGAGTATCCGGTGCTTGATACGGTAGGGAATGAGCAGAATCGACTGTTGTACGACTATATCGATTCCATCGGTCACTGGATTGCCGACCACCAGACGGTGCGGCCGGAAAATGAGTATCTGAAATATCATTTTACCGTCATTGATAAAGACGATGTGGTCAATGCGTTTGCGGTTCCGGGCGGCTATGTGTTTCTTTATACCGGCCTTATAAAAGCTGCAGCTAATGAGGCTGAGATTGCAGGGGTAATCGGTCATGAGATAGCCCACATTGCAAAACGGCATGGGGTGGATCAGCTCGTGAAACAGATGGGTGTTGAATATGTCAAACAGCTCATTTTCGGTGATGATCCCAGCCTTATCGCAGAGGTGGTTACCGCATTGGTATTCCTTAAATTCAGCAGAGAAAATGAGTATGAGGCGGACAGTAACGCCGTTGAGTTTCTGATTACCGGCGGCTATAATCCCAACGGTATGAAAACATTTTTACAACTGCTGGCCGACAACAGCGGATGGAATTTCGAACCGGTATCAACTCATCCCGATCCGAAAAAGCGGGTCGAGGCGGCACAGCGGATTATCGCTTCAAAACCGTCAACGGTGAACAGTCTGCCCACGCCGCCGAAGAAATACAGCCCGAAGGAATGATGATTGAAAAAAATAGCAATTATTCATAAACACAAAACTTCTCAAGGAGCGTTCTATGGCATCTAATAAACCCCTGAAGATTGTTGGTATTGTCCTCGGTTTATTTGTGTTGTTGATCATTGTTGCGGTTGTTGTCCTTAATATCATGTTTCCGCCGGAAAAGATAAAGACCATGGTGCTCCTCAAGGTGGAGGAGGCTGTCGGCAGGAGCATTGATGTTGAAGGTGCCGGTATTTCCATCTATCCCATATTCGGGGTTAAAATCAAGGGGTTGAAAATTGCCAACACTGAACGAAAAGGTTATAGTTCGGATCCGTTTGTAACGCTTGACGAGTTTCTTGTCAGTGTGAAAGTACTTCCGCTGCTGCAGAAAAAACTTGCGGTCAAGGCGGTTATTTTTCGCAAACCGACAATCCTCGTTGAGGTCAACCGTATGGGCTCGTTCAATTATGAGGATCTCGCTTTCATGGCGCCCAAGGAGGGTACGGAAAAGGTGAAGGCTGAGAAACCTGAAAAAAAGGAGAAGAAACCCGGTGGTCCACCCGCACTGCCCATTCCAATGACAATGGAGAAATTCGCTATCGAAGATGGAAAAGTTATCTATAATGATTACAGGGAAGGACGGTATATAACCATCGGGAATCTCAACCATCGCATCGACTTCTCAATTGACAAAGAGTTAAAAGGTGTCACCTCAACGGGTGAGCTGGTTCTGGCCGATATTGCAGTCCGGACCGGTGAGATCCCAAAACCTCTTACGGGCGTAACCTTTTCATTCTCCCATGACGTGGGAGTGAATGTGGTTGACGGCGATGCGGTGTTGAAGGATGTCCGTATTTCCCTGCAGAAGATCTATATCGCCTGTTCCGGAACGGTAAAGAATTTCAATACTGAGCCGGTACTGGACCTGAAGATAAAAACGGAGAAAATTTCCATTGAAGACCTGCTGGCCGAGGTACCGGTCGAACTGTTTCCGGATATTGCCAGACTGAAAGCGAAGGGTTTTATTCAACTGGCGATGATACTGGGCGGTACCATTGATGCATCGGGTGTGCCGCGGCTCAAGGGTAAGTTTACTTTAGGAGACGGCCATATTCAGTATGCCGACTTGCCTGAACCGATTAGTGATATCCGTGCGAATATCGCGTTTACTAAAAACAGTGTGGTTATTTCCGATCTTGGATTCAACCTCGGTAAGAATCCGGTAGCACTGAAAGCCAGAATTGAAAACTTCGCCATGCCGAATGTGGATGCGGTACTGAGAGCCACGGTGAATCTTGATGATCTTAAAAACGTTGTTGCCCTACCGGAAGGTGTTGCGCTTTCCGGGACTATAAAATCAAATATTACCGCAAGGGGCATTGTTGATCCTAGCGACCCGATGAAAGTAAATATTGACGGCAGCATTGCAGTGACCAACCTGCGTGCGAAGACTCCCGGTTTGCCGAAACCGGTAGTCGTAAACGGCACGATGAATTTTTCACCAAAACAGATAGCAAATAACATGAGTATTGGTGTCGGATCGTCAAACGTGAAAATCGATGCAAAAATAGCGGATTATCTTGCTCTGGTGGTTAAGGACTCGACAAAAAAATCACCGCGGCCGAAGCTTAATTTTAATGTGGTCTCGACCATGCTGAATACTGATGATTTGATGGCGCCGCAAAAGAAAACGGCGTCTCAGCCTGCGGAGACCGGAGCACCGGCCAAACCGGCACCTGCCGCGACCGGGCCGGCACCGATTCTCGCCGCGCCGCTGCCCGGGATTGATATGAACGGTACTATTAATTGTAAACGTATTCTGTACCAGGGTGTCGAGATGAGTAACTTCGTTACCCGAATATCCTCCGTGAATGATATTATGAAAGTCAATACCCGTGCAAACATGTTCAGCGGGGCGCTGTCGAATGATGTGAACATGGATGCCCGTAATCTGGATAATGTCAGAATTGCCAATACGTTCAGTATCAGCAAAATTCAGGTAAACGATTTTATCAGCAATCTGAACATCTGGATGGGTGACAATCAGCCGCTGTTGAAGGATTTGGACCAAAACCTCTTTGGCACGCTGACGTTACATACCAATTTCAAAACGAACGGTGCCACCACCGAGGACGCTACAAGAAATCTTGACGGGACGATTAATGCAAAAGTGGCAAACGGCAAAATTAAAAGCAATGTTTTTACTGACGGAATTAACGGCAAGGTCGCCGGATTCGCCAAAAAAGTACGACTGCCCATTGATAACCTCATCAATATCGGCGATATCACCTTCAGCAGTTTGAAATTTCTGGCGCAGATAAAAGACGAGCGGGTCTTTTTCAATGATTTCTCTCTTGACTCCCGGGCCACCGGAAACTGGAATGTGGCTGGTAATGTCGGCTTTGACGGTGGGCTTGATGTTGTTCTCACCGATCGCCTGCCGAAAAACGTTTCAAAGAGAGTTCTTGCGGTGCAGGATAAAGTGAAGGGCGGTGCGTCCAAGCTAATCAAACAGGGAGAAGGGGCGCTCAGTAAAAAACTGGGAAGTGAAGTGAGCCGGGTGCTGGGGAATGCCGCCGCCAAAAAACTCGATGAAACCTTCATCACTCCCGACAGGGAAGGACGGGTGACCATGTTTATCAATTACGGTGGTAACGTTGCTGCGCCGAAACCGGAAAAGTTCGGATTTAGGCGGCATGAAGGCACCTGCACGGAACAAAAGACCACCGCGAAACAGGTTCTGAAAAAAGAGTTGAAAAAGAAGGTTGAAACAGTTAAAAAAGAAACCGTGCAGAAAGTTAAAAAAGAGGTGGAGAAGCAGGTAAAGAAAGTCACCCAGGAGGTTAAGAAAGAGGCGGTAAAGGCGGTTGAGAAACAGGTGCCGACTGAAGTAAAAGAGGAAACGAAAAAAGCAACGAAAGATGTTAAAAAGAAGGCAAAGAAGAAGTTGAAGAAACTGTTTCAATAATTCAGCAGCCGACAATAACTTCTTCACCGTCAACCAGAACGAAATCAACCTCAGGCTCTTCCTGAAGCAGCTCCTCGAGAATGTCTTCGTTGGGAGTGTGAGAAAAGCGTACGCCTATGATATCCGCCTTTTTGCCCTGTTCAAGACTGCCGATAAGGTGGCTGCTGCGCAGGGCACGCGCCGGATTTTTTGTTACCCAGTTGAGCATTGTTCGGGCAGGTATGTGGGGATAACAGGTCTTCATATAGTAAAGCTCGTCAAATAGGTTCATACCCGCCAGACTTACCGGAGATTCAGTCCCGAGGCAGATGTTGATACCCCGATTTAATCCGGTTTCCATGGGAAACCGTTTATGCTCGAGCATCTCATTGTATTGCCCGCAGAGTACCACGGAAATGTTCTTCGCTGTCAGTAAAGACAATTCATTGCCGCTGACATAGTTGCAGTGGTACAGGATACCGTTGTTCGGGATAAGATTCCTGGTAAGGGCATACACCATTGAACCCTGCTCAGATTTTCCATAAGGCCATTCTCTTTTCCGGGTGAGATGGTAATACAACTCCCCCGACTGTTCGGAAAACGCCTGAAGTTCATCGGTGCTTTCCGCCATATGGCAGGCCCAGAGGTAGTCGTTGTGCCTGGTTATATTAAGGAGTGTTTTGTGTAAAGGAACGTCAAGAGAGAACAGTGCGTGCGGGGCAATACCGATATTTCCTTCGCGCCTGCTCTTTCTGACCCGATTCTGCAGGGTTTCGATAAAATGCTGTTTTCCGGTATAGTTTTCGTTCTCCGGGTGTACCTCATACATAACCCACGATCGTACCGGTTCATCCCGGACAACAATGGCCGAAAAATCGGTTCGTGAGGTGTCGACAATAGTGGTAATACCGTTGGCAAGCGACTCACGTATGCCCAGACGTATTGTCGAGAGCAGTTCGTCAGGTGCAGCCTGTCGCATACTGCGGTCTTTTTTTAATGTCCAGGCTGTGAACGATTCATCCTCCTTTTTCACCGCACCCCGTATAATGCCCTCCTCGAGGTGCGTATGCATATTTATCAATCCCGGCAGAAGGAGCCGTTTCCCGCAGTTTACTATCCGATCCCGGGAAGTCCTGCGGATTGCACTTCGCTGACCTATTGACGATATGCGATCATTGGTGACGACAATCGCACCGTTGGTGAGAATGGAATTGTCCGGAAGGAGAATCCATTTTGCAAAATAGACCGTTGATGCCATTGATGTACTGATTTTTTACCGGTTATTTCACTCTTTTATGTATATGACTTTTTAAAGCCGTGTTAAAATCCTTTAAATAATATATTTTTAAACACGTTCCGGTGTTTTATCCACTTTTAAAATATATCTGTGGTGATTCATCGTTATTTATTTGTGTTTTTGGAGCAGGTATAAAAGGTGGCGCGTACACAGGGTGTCTTTTAAGAAAAATTGTGTCGTTGCAGGGATTTTATACTGTCTGAATCAGTTTACAGGTATCAAGCCGGTAATCTTGTGTGGTTTTATTTCTGCCGGAACCGGTACAGGATATTTTTATTTTAACTAAATACTATAAACGTTTGTGAAGGGAACCATATGAATGTATTGTACAGTGCTTCTTTGCTGATGAGTTTTGTTTTTTCCGTCTATGCGCAGGGCGGTAAAAGTCCGGGTTCCGGCGGTATGGCCGGCAGTTTTATACCCATGATGGTAGTGATGTTTATTGTTATCTACTTTTTCATGATTCGTCCGGAGCAGCGGAAGCAGAAGGATAAGAAGAATATGATGGAGAATCTGAAGAAGGGCGATAAAATACTTACCATTGGCGGAATATACGGGACCGTGGGAAATATAAAGGATGATACGGTTATGGTAAGGATTGGGGATAACACTACAGTAAAATTTGCCAAGTCGGCAATTTCATCCGTAATCACTAATAAGGAGGAATCAAGAGAGAATAAAAATAACGAAGGGAAAAAGTAATAATGGCTGATATCCGAATATATGGTGATCCGATTCTCCGGAAAAAGGCGGAACCGGTTAATGAATTTGACGGATTGTTAAAAGATTTTACTGAGCAGATGAAGAATGATATGTATGCCAGTAACGGTGTTGGACTGGCGGCGCCACAGGTGGGGCGTTCGATACGACTTGTCGTGGTTGATGCCACAGGAGGTGAACAGGAACCGTATGTCGTGATAAATCCGGAGATTACCTATTTATCGGAACAGCAATCAGACTATGATGAAGGTTGCCTCAGTATACCGGATATCACTCTGACCATTACCCGTCCGGCCATTGTATCTGTGCGTGCGCAGGATGAGGAAGGAAATGAATATACCATTGAGAAAGCAGATGGCCTTCTTGCCCGTGCATTACAGCATGAGATCGATCATCTTGACGGCATACTCTTTGTGGACCGGGCATCACCGGTACGACGACAGCTTATTTCAGGAAAATTGAAGAAGCTTGCCAAATCTCAGCGAAATGCCTCAAAGACTGCTTAAAATACTCTGCATCTGTTCAGTGTTCTTGTTCGCCGGATGTGCAGGGTCATCCGTATTGGTACCCAACCCCAAAGGGAAAACGGCTCACCCTGAAAAGCGATCGCCATCTGTTGAGAAAAACGACAAACATACACCACCGGCTGGTGAAACGAAGGAGAGCGAAGAAAGAGACTCGGAGAAAATCCCGTCTGAGGATGAGCTTGATTTCGCCTTGGCATTTGTCGATACCGATGCATCCGTTTCTGAAAGTCGGTCTGAAAAGCCAATCATTTCAGAAGAATCTTCCACGGCCCGACAGAAGTGTACGGTACCTCGGCGAATAGTGCGAGTGGCACTGAACCGGAACTGTAGTCGTCTTGCCGTGTATTCAATCGGTAAGGTAGATATCCATGCATATAAAAAGTACGGCAACAGAACCTGTAGAGGGCGTATCGGGCTGAGAAGCGGAAAGAAAAAGAACGGGCAGCCCCGGGCTGTTGTTGAAACTTCCGAGCATGGTACCTTTGCGGTGTTTCTTCCCTGTACGTTACAGTCACAATCGGCACACGCCTATTTTGAGCTGGATCAGAAGAGCTATCGGGGAGGAATAATCATTATTCCGGGCAGGGGAATATCTTTTTCTGTTGTTAATTTCTGTCCCGTTGAAGAGTATCTTCGTGGAGTTGTGCCGCTCGAGATTGGCAAACGGTCGGATGAGGACCTGGAGGCTATAAAAGCACAGGCGGTCGCCGCCCGCACCTATACATATAAAAAAATGATCGAGCGACAGCAGCAACCTTTTGATTTGCTTGCAACTGTTGAGGATCAGGTGTACGGTGGAGTGACCACAGAGTACCCATTGAGTGACAGGGCGATAAAAATGACTGAAGACATGGTTGCCGTATACGGTGACAGCCTCATTTATGCCTATTATCATTCGACCTGCGGTGGTATGACGGCGAATATTACTGATGTCTGGCAGAAACCGCCTCAACCGTATCTGCGTTCGATTCGGGACGTGGATAAAAGTGGAAAAGCATACTGTGCCATATCCCGTTATTTTATCTGGCGGGAAACATGGAACACCGCCACCCTGTCGTCGATAGCCAAACGATACAGCAGCGCCGCGTTTCCTGCGAAACCTGCCTTTCGGGGAGCTATTACAGGTATAACCGTGCTGGGTACCTTTCCCTGTGGAAGAATCTCGGCATGCAGAATTAACACTTCTGAAGGCGAGTTTATTTACAGTGGCGATAAAATCCGTTTTCTTCTGCGGAGGAATGAACCCGGACATCCCATTTTACGCAGCGCCTGTTTTACTGTTGCGCACTGTGACAAAAAAAAGGTAACTCTTTCAGGACAGGGGTACGGTCACGGTGTCGGTATGTGCCAGATGGGGGCTATTGGAAGAGCCCGGGCAGGGCAGACCTATATACAGATCCTCAAGGCCTATTACAGTGGTATTAACATTGTTCCGGTGGTAATTGATCAAAAAGGGAAGAAACTCGTGTATGAGTAGCGGACAACAAAGCCAAGTGACTAAATTTACCACTTTCGGTGGAGTATTTACTCCCTCTATTCTGACCATTATCGGCGTGATAATGTTCATGCGCGCCGGATTTGTTATCGGTCAGGCCGGTATTTATCATGCGTTACTTATTCTGGCGATAGCAAAAAGTATTACCCTTCTCACCAGTTTTTCCATTTCAGCTATTGCGACCAACACCGAAGTAAAGGGTGGTGGTGCTTATTACCTTATTTCCCGAACACTCGGGCCTGAATTCGGCGGGACTATTGGTCTTGCACTGTTTTTCGCTCAGGCATTATCTGTTCCATTTTATATACTTGGTTTTTCCGAAGCGGTTATGATTACCGTGACTCCCTATTTCCCGGCAATTACCTCCTATTTCAATCATATCACGTTCAGCACTGCAATTATCCTCTTTGCCATAGTATTTAAAGGGGCGGGAGGGGCAATTAAAGTCCAGTATATAATAATGGTGATTCTGGCTGTATCTATTGCCACATTTCTTGGCGGAGCGGCCCTGAATTTTGATAAGACGCTGTTTCAGAAAAACTGGGCTGCCGCTTACAGTGAACCCACAAACGGGTTCTGGCTTGTTTTCGCGATCTATTTTCCGGCTGCTACCGGTATCATGGCGGGAGTGAATATGTCGGGTAATCTGAAAAATCCGACCCGCTCCATACCGCTGGGAACCTTTGCATCAATCATTGTCGGTGCCGTTGTCTATGCTGCGCAGATTGTATTGTGCGGCGGTTCAATAGCCAGGGAGGATCTTATTGCAGATTCATACGGCAGCCTGCTGAACGTTGCAGTATGGAGATTATGGTTCCTGGTTTCCCTGGGAGTTTTTGCAGCCACATTATCGAGTGCACTCGGTTCGTTTCTTGGCGCCCCTAGAATACTTCAGTCGCTGGCTCAGGATAAGATACTGGCTCCAACAAAGTGGTTTGCAAAATTATCGAAGAATGGTGAACCGCGTCGCGCTCTCTGGCTTACTTTCCTGATAACACTGACGACACTCTATTTTGCCCGTGAAGGCGGCGGCGGCAGCGCTCTTAATGCAGTGGCTACCGTAGTAACTATGTTTTTTCTCTGGACCTATGGTATTACCAACGTTGCGGCTTTTGTGGAGTCTTTCGGCCAGAATCCATCATTCAGACCCCGTTTTAAGTTCTTTCACTGGATACTGGCTCTGCTCGGTGCAATAGGCTGTATCGGCGCCGCGTTACTTATTGATGCACTTGCTGCGCTTGGCGCCGTAGCTGCAATAAGTGTCATATTCATGTATGTTCGAAAATTTGTGTTAAAAACATCCTTTGGCGATGCCAGGCGGGGCTTCTTCTACTCCCTGGTCCGGACCAATTTATTTAAACTTGAACAGGCTCCCATGCATGCCAAAAACTGGCGTCCTACCATAGTCGTGTTTACCGGGAACCCCGATTCACGGCTCACCCTTGCCCGATTTGCCGACTGGCTGGGAAGTGGCCGTGGCATTGTTATTCTGGTAAGCCTGATTATCGGTAAATTAAATGTAAAAATAGAGCAGCGGAAACACATGATTGCAACCCTCAATGAGTTTATTAAAAAGAATAAAATTCAGGCGTTTCCGCAGGTTCTTATTACCCCCCACTTCGATCTGGGATTAAATCAGCTTCTTCAGAGCACCTCTATCGGGCCGCTGAAACCGAACCTGGTGATTCTAGGCTGGTCTGCCGACCCGGAGCGGGCCAGGTTTTTCGTCCGGCATCTGCATACTGCTCGTATGCTCAATATGAGTCTGATATTGCTGTATGACAACGGTCTTCCGAAACTTGAGCGAAAAATGAAAAAACGGATTGATATATGGTGGCGGGGCAGGGAGAACGGATCCCTCATGGCTATACTTGCCTATCTTATCTCGCTCAACAGCGACTGGACCAATGTCTCTATCCGGTTCCTGCGGGTTGTCCGTGCCAAGGAATCCCATGAGCAGGCGTTTGTTGAGTTAAAAACATTGGTTGAGGCATCCCGTATTTCTGCCACTATCAACATTGTCGATTCTCAAAAACCCTTCCCGGAGGTTCTACATACGTATTCGCAGGATGCCACTGTGGTATTTCTGGGATTTCAGATTCCTTCCGCAGAGAAGTCGGCTGAATTCCAGTCTCTTTTCACCGCATTATTGAAAGGTCTGCCCACCACCCTGTTGGTTAATTCAACCGGTGAGGCAGATTTAATGGTCTGAAGTATTACGAGATATGTAATAAGTTTAGCGAAAAACCATAAAATCTAAAAGTATCAGAAAAATTTTTAATTTAATGTATATTTATATATAGAATGTAAAATAGGGGGGATACACTGAAAAAACCATACATTAACCAAAAAGGGAGCAGGTAATGAATAGTATTACGGAGGCTCCTCAACCACCGAATGGAAAAGTTTTATGGGAGAGCGAAGAACGTTTCAGGAAAATTTTTGAGTGTGGTGCTATTGGTATTGTCCTTACCAGTCCTGATTTCTCTTTCAAAGACGTTAATCCGAAATTTTGCCGGATGCTTGGATATACCAAAGAAGAACTGCGTTCAATGACTTTCCTCGACATCACCCACCCCGACGATATAGAAAGCAGTAAGACACTGAAGATAAAATTGCAGAGCGGGCAGATTTCTCAGTTTAAAATTGAAAAGCGGTACATTCGAAAGGATAAAAAGATACTATGGGGTGCAACTACCGTATCAATCGTCAGAACCCCTGAAGGAGAGCCTCTCTATACGATCGCCATCATAGAGGATATCACCAGGCAGAAGAATGCAGAGATTGAAAAGCACGAGCTTCAGGAAAAACTGCTCAGGTCAAAGAAAATGGAGGCGCTCGGGCTGCTCGCCAGTGGAGTGGCGCATGACTTGAATAATATACTCTCTGTAATTGTTGCGTGCCCTGATGTCATTCTGATGGATAACACGATATCCGAAGAGCTTAGAAACAATGTAGAAATGATACGTGACTCGGGGAAAATGGCGGCTGAAGTGGTTAATGACCTGTTAACCATTGCCCGGGGTATTGCCATTGAAAAGACGACTATGGATATTAACGATGCAATCGAAGAATATACCCGAGCACCTGAATTCAAAAAATTAAAAGAGCTATATCCTGGAGTAGTGATAAACACCGATCTTGATATGGAACTGTTTCAGATAAAAGCCTCCTGTCACCATATTAAAAAAATACTCATGAATCTGGTTACCAATGCAGTAGAGGCAATAAAGGGAGATACCGGTATTGTTACTATTTCCACGAATAATGAGCAACTGGATCTTCCTTTACGGGGCTATATGATTATACCGCGAGGTACCTATGCGGTGTTAAAAATCATGGATACCGGCGAAGGTATATCCGGTAAAGATCTTGATCGAATATTCGAGCCTTTCTTTACCAGGAAAATATTGGGGCGGAGCGGTAGCGGACTCGGCCTGGCTGTTGTCTGGAATATTATTCAGGATCACGGAGCTTATATTGATGTTAAAAGTAGTTCCAAAGGTACCACATTTAAGTTCTACTTTCCCAGGGTGGCAGCTACACAGGCTCCTGAAGAAAGGGAGGAAAAAGTATCGTATGAAAATTTTAAGGGCAACGGCCAGAAAATTTTAATAATAGACGAGGAGAAGAATCAGCGGGATATTCTGAGCAGTATTTTACGGATGCTTGATTACTCACCTAAGGCTTTTTCCAGTGGGGAAGAGGCTATTAATTACCTCAAGCAGAACACTGCTGATTTAATTATCCTTGATATGGTTATGAGCTCCGGTATGGACGGGAAGGAACTCTATGAGAAAATTCGTGAGCTTCATCCTGAACAGAAAGCTATTATCGCCAGTTCTGTCTCGTCATTGGAAGAGGATATATATACACAAAGCTTCAATGACAGTCAGTATATTGAAAAACCCTATTCCCTGGAAAAAATCGGGCAGGCAGTGAAAAAGGAATTGGCAGGTTAGGTATCGATTTCCACCGGTGGTATGCCGTTATTTCCATGCACCTGCCGGTGGGTAAATACAGATTAATTTCACGCTGGAAGCAATACTCTCCCTTTCTAGCGTTTTGTCCCAACTCACTGTTTTTTTCCTGCCTTCGCTATTTTTCACCGCCAGGTCATAGATGTATTTTGGATCGCAGGTATACAGTACTTCAATTGGCGGATGCAAGGCAATCTGGATTCTCATGATAAAAAGAAACCATTTTTCTTTAACTGCTGCTATATCGTTACTCATGCTTTTATCTGTAGCCGGCGTATTTCTACCAGGTGTTGTTGCTCAGATAGAGCGCGATCCCTACCCCATACCCCTTGCCAATGTCATACCCTTTTTTGACAGGAATACTGGCCGTCTCGATGAGGTGTTTATCAATTACAGCAGCGATGCTAATAAGGGGTGGGCTATTTCCGACGGTGATGACCGATATATAAAGGATACCCGTCGGATGAGCAGGGAGCATACCCATCGTGAACTAATGCATGTCGCGAATTATATTTCTCCATTCGAGGCCGAGCAGCTTAGTAAGGTGTGTGATACCTTTGTGCGGACGTTAGTGGGCCTTGAGAAGGATCTGGAGCGGGGGCGGTGGGGCAGATGTCTCTATCTGGATAACCACCTGGCGTTTTTTTTGCGGGGGTTCTATTATTTAATCAGTGCAGCGCGGCGGTCCAGAGATTATCTGCCGGAAATAACCCGTATTTCAGAAAAAATTTATGATTCTCCCGCCGACTCAACCAGATCGATTCGGAGAATAACCAATCTGAAAAACCATCCTGAGCATGTAATCAAACTGCGCATCAGCATACGCGAGCTGGTCTATCAGATAAAGCAGTGGCAGGAAAAAGGTCTTGACAACCCGAAGCGGGATATGTGGCAGGATAATTCCGGTAATTTCGTACAGGCCTATGAACTGTTTATTCGATATTATTTCAATTTGGTTCCGTTACCGGAAGTGAAAAGAAGCTCCCGTAAGTAGTGTGTTTTCGGAAAATCTCTGATTTATCATTTCGACCGGAGGGAAAAATGATGGTTTTATTCACTTTCATGGCAGACACAAAACAGGTCATTTCCGCCATGAAATAGGTGAGAGCGCAATAACCACGGTATACACCTCGAGCCTTCCCAGAAGCATGCAGAGGGTAAGAACCCATTTCCCCGGCAGGGGAATCCAGGCATAATTTTCTGTTGCACCGATACCGGACAAACCGGGGCCGATGTTGCAGATGGTGGCTGCCACAGACGTGATTGCCGTTGTAAAGTCACTGACGATCAGGCTCATTACACCGGTGAAGGAGATAAAGAGAATGATAAACAGAATAAAGAATCCGACAATGTTCGCCACCTGCTTTTCTTCCACAGCCCGGCCCGCTATTTTCAGCGGGGCAATCAGTTTCGGCTGAATCATGGATTTAACCTCGCGCACGGTTGCCTTGAAAACAATCATGATTCTGATCATTTTAATACCACCGCCTGTAGAGCCGGCACATCCGCCGAAAAACATAAGTACCACCAGCATGAAACGCATGATATTGGGCCACATGTCAAAATCCGCAGTGCAATAACCCGTGGTGGTCGTGATGGAGAATACCTGAAAAGTTACATGACGTATCGTTGAATAAAGAGAAGAGATTTTTTGCTGTTCAACCGCCATGCGCGCGCTCAACTCGGATTCGGCAAGAGGTTTATTACGGAAACTGCGCTTAATATCACTGTCCGCTGCAAGACCCTCAGTCTGTAATGTTACGACTCCCATAAAAATTGCAATGAGAATCACCGAGAGATAAAATTGAAATTCACGATCTTTTACCAATACGGAAAACCGCTGATGAAATATAATCTGGTAGTGCAGCATGAAATTCATGCCGGCAAACATCATAAAAAGAATGATAACCCAGTCAAAATAATTGCTGTTATAGGCGCCTATTGAAGCGTTACGCGTAGAGAAACCACCGGTCGCCATGGTACCGAATGCATGGCAGAATGATTCGAAGAGTGACATACCTCCCAGATAGAGCAGTCCTGTCTCTGCAAAGGTGAGCAGGGTATAGACGCCCCAGAGAATGGTTGCGGTCTGGGTAAGTCTGGGTTTAAGGCGCTCGGTTGTCGGTCCCGGTACCTCCCCGCGAAACATCTGGTAGGCGGAGACGCCGAATGCCGGAAAAATGGCCAGTGCCAGGGTGACGATTCCCATACCGCCAAGCCAGTGGGTCATGCTTCGCCAGAAGAGTATTCCCTTGGGGAGCACTTCTATATCGGTGGTTATGGTTGCCCCGGTTGTGGTAAATCCGCTCATTATTTCGAAGTATGCGTCGGTAAAGCAGTGGATCCCTTTTATGATGCCCGAGGCCGGATACGTCTCGAGATGATAGAAAAACAACGGAATACAGCCGAACAGGGTCAGCAGCAACCAGCCGAAGGTGACAATGGCGAATCCTTCACGTACAAGATTGCCGCCGGTCGTATCACGTCTGGTAAAGGTCAGTGGGGTGCCGATAATAACCGAAGCAAGAATCGCTGCAAAGAAACCCTTAAACCGGACATCGGCAATAAGAGACCCTATCGGCATCGGCATGCATTCGGTCACTGCTATAGCGGCGGGAATGAGCAGTACCATCGCAAGTACCTGAAGCAATTTACCGATAGAGAAGATGATAAAACGAATATTCATAGTGTTTTCCGAACCTACACTTCTATCGGCATACGGGATTTAAAAAGTTTGCGCGCCAGTTTTAAATTCTTTGGAGGACAGATAACCAGCACTTCGTCATTTTCCTGAATAACGGTCTGGCCGGAAGGAATAATAACGGTATCATTGCGAAAGAGCGCGCCGATTATGACGGATTTTCGTATTAGACTGGTGATCGAATGAAGCGGCTTGTTACTGATTGGACAGTTTTTCCCCGCAATAAAACGGCTTACCTCAACATCGGCGTTTTTAATCGATAACAGGGTACTGATTGGAAGTTTTATTACATTTTCTATTATTTTCTGTGCGGTTATTTTCCGGGGATTAATAATATGATTGACACCGAGCGACTGAAAGAGATTTGAGTGGCGCTCGTTGGTGGTTACGGCGACAACCTCTCTGGCGCCCTCCGCCTTGGCAAGAAGACAGGCCATAATATTATCTTCAGAATCGACGCCGGCGGCGATAAAGAACGGAGTATCTTTAACATGAACCTCCTGGAGCATTTCAACACTGGTACAGTCACCGTGTAATACCTCTGTCTTATTCAACAGTGAAGCAGCTTCCCTGCCGTGCCGCTCGTTCGGATCAACCAGAATAATTCGCTCCGCAAGAGGTTCAAGTACTTCTGCGAGGTGGATAGCCGTGAGTGAATCTCCTGAAATGATTATTTTTTTCAGTTTTGTCTCATGACGATTCAGTAATTTCCGAAAGGTCTCTATTGATTCACTCGGCATGATGGCAATAATCTCATCATCCGGGAGAATGCGCTCCGAACCGCTCGGCATGATACTTCTGCCTTCACGGATTATCAGTACAATCAGCAGTTGTGCAGGAGCGGCAATTTCAGTGACCTCAAGAAGCGTTTTGTTGGCGATATCCATATCTGCTGAAATTTTATATCCGCGGAGATACACATTATCTGACTGGAAATTCGCCGATTCGGAGAAACCGGGAAGCTCCACATATTGCATGATACTGCTGACGATCTCCTTCTCCGGTTCAATAACATGAGTAACACCAAGTCGCTGCAGACTGATGGGGGTGGTATTATTCGTATAGTCTGTTGATTTTATCCGGGCGATACGTTTATTTACCCCATACTGCTTGGCAAAATTACAACAGAGCAGATTCGCGTCATCGGACGGTGTTACCGCAATAAGCATATGAGCATTTTTAATATTGGCTTTTTCCAAAACGACCGGGTTGGTACCCGAACCCGTCACAGTAAACACATCCAGTTTGGTGTTGATTCTGTTACAGAGCTCCGGATCACTGTCTATCAGGTTTATGTGGTGGGTACTGGTACCGAGATGTTCGGCAAGGCTGTATCCGACTGAGCCCCCGCCTACAATTATTATATTCACATTATTGGTCCTTCGTTATAATCTGGTGGCGAATATAAAATAATAGAAATAAAATAATGAATGAGTAGCCGCAACATGAAATAATCTGTGAGAACCAAAAATATAATCTTTCCGATCCGGTATGAAGGTAAAAATCAATTATCTCCGGAATCTGCATAAGTGAAGACTGTTCATGAATGTGTTTACCTAATCGGAGTGAATATTATTTGACGATAATGGTAAAATTGAGATGAGTTGACGTAGGCGCGCATTTTTAATAATTTTAAAAAATATCGACAGATGCAAAGTGAAAATTACTATATTACCTGACAGTCTTTTATTCCGGTACTGCGAGCATTTCAACAACTTACTTTTCAAGCAAGAAAAGCAAAAGGGATGGCGTTGTCCCTCTTGTTGTTATTTCCCCCTCTCATTGCATGGGTTTTTACCAGTATACCAAACGGAGATGTACCATGTCGGCACGAATAGACGAGTATTTGCGATCATTGGTAGGTGAAGGAGTTTCTGATATTCATTTCAAGGTAAGCAGACCGCCTTTATTGCGCACGCGTGGGATACTGCGCCCTATCGATGCAGCATCACTTTCCCAGAAGGATACTGAAGGCCTTGCTATGAATATTCTCGGGTCTGATAACTGGGAGCGTTTTAAAGACCTGAATGAATTCGATACCTCATATTCGATTCCCGGATTTACCCGGTTTCGGGTCAGTGCATTCAAGCAGCGCGGCAGTATCTCACTGGTTATGCGAATCATTCCCTTTGAAATCCCCTCACTGGATTTTCTCCGGGTTCCGCCGGCGGTAAAAGAGATAGCCCTCTCCCCCCGGGGCCTGGTACTGGTCACCGGCGTGACCGGCAGTGGTAAATCCTCCACCCTCGCCGGTATGATTGATCATATCAATAAGCATCGTGAGTGTCATATTATTACTATCGAAGAACCGATCGAATTTCTCCATACCGATAATAAAGCTTCCATAAATCAACGGGAAATCGGGGTGGATTCGAAGAGTTTTGCCAAGGCTTTTCGCGCCGCGCTTCGCCAGGATCCTGATATTATTCTCGTCGGTGAGCTCAGGGACCTGGAGACCATGGAGATCGCTCTGCGTGCCGCTGAAACCGGTCACCTGGTTATGGCAACAGTCCATACCACCGATGCCAAAGAAACCATCGGCCGTTTTATAGATTCATTCCCGCCCTTTCAGCAGAAACAGATACGGCTCCAGCTCGCCGCAAATTTACGGGCCGTTATATCCCAGCGACTCCTCGAACGCAGGGACGGCAGCGGCCGCATTCTTGCCGCCGAGATCATGATTGTCAATGCTGCAATACGGGATTATATCCTTGAGCAGGAAAAGATTAATGAAATCCTTA
>Ga0190359_1001042_pt1 | contig 18078 bp, 14 predicted proteins | sample 48721823_MG_FD_161269 | JGI IMG/M metagenome (GOLD analysis project Ga0190359, IMG submission 161269) | Hydrothermal vent microbial mat bacterial communities from Southern Trench, Guaymas Basin, Mexico - 4872-18-2-3_MG | ecosystem: Environmental > Aquatic > Marine > Hydrothermal vents >... | reverse complement strand
CCAAAGCAACTTTAGCATAACTGTTTTTTTGAAATCGTTTCTCAGTTTCAAAATTAAAATAATAACAATTATACTAGAAATGGTAAGCATCTCTACGGCAATTGCCCTAATATTCTAAGACATTAAATATGAAATACTAACAGAAGATAAACAAAAGCATAGAACTAAGAAGTAATTATTTAATCGCTTGCAGTGTTTCATTATTTATTATCACAACGAATCTTATAGAATAGTATTTTCATCAGGATTTCATAATAGATAAAGAAAAATTGAAACGATGAGATATCAACTCTTAAATCTACATTAATAGATTAGACATAAATAGAATCACAAGGAGAAGCAAAAGCGATATTATAACGAAAATTTTATCAATAGATCTAAGACTCATATCCCTGTAATATCCGCCCCTTTTCTCAAGTAGCATTCCTCTTGTTTCAAGCGCAATTGCACTCCTCTCCCCTTTCCTGACAACCATTGCAAACACCGGAACAATCATCTTAATCCGTTCGTTTAAAGTGATTTTGCCTCCCCCGTTCCTTATTATCATTGCTCTTTCAATATTCGTAATATTTTTCTTGAATAGATGTATTTCCCTAAATGCAATGAGCAGGGCATACCCTATCTTTTCGGGAATATGCAGGTTTTGTATGAAACTCTGTATCATGAGAAACGGATCCGTCGAAAACAGATAACCAACGGATAAAAATATTATGGAAGAAGCTCTCATCGATAGAATTACTCCCCGTTTCATCCCCTCGTATGTTCCATGCAAGAACAGAAAATTAACAGGGGTTTGTCCTTTTGTATAGTAAAGAAAATTCATAATAAAGATAGTGGATGAAAAAAGTATTACGGCAATTATCAGCGAAACCAATGATTTTAAATTTCTAACAGTGATAGCTATAAATGAAAAGGAAAGAATTAATATCGACAGGTTGAATCCATAGTTCATATTGAATAATAAAAACCCCACATATAAAAAAATCACTGCCATTTTTACAGACGGATTGATGTTATAAATTGTTTTCACAGTATTCTTCCCATTGCTCCACCGTTAACAAAAGTGGAAAATTTTCGTCTTCCTTTATTATTCCTTCCGTAATCTCAATTACGGGATCTTTCTTCTTAAGTTCCGATAGAATTTCTTTGTCTCCCTTCACAAAAGTTTTCAGGTGTCCGGAATTTTTCATAACAGTTATAAAATCGCCAATATCAAAAGCCACATCCGTATCATGCGTAACAACGATCATTGAAATTCCTTTTTCCCTTACTTTCTTCAATAACTCAATTGTTTTAATTTTCGTTTCATAATCCTGTCCGAATGTAGGTTCATCTATTAAGAGCAATTTCTTGCCCCCAAGCACCATTAATAAAATCGAAAGTCGCCTCTTTTCTCCGGTACTTATGTTAAACGGGCTTAATTCCAGTGTTTTTTCAAGATGAAAAATCTCTAACCATTCCGCCGCTTCGTTCTCATTTAAATAGGAATGTTTTTTCATATAATCTATCTCTTCCTTTACGGTATTGTGAAAAAACATCGTTTCCGGATTCTGAAACACATATCCAATATTTTTATAGAGGAAATCTCTTTTTATATTACGGAGTTCGGAACCGAATAACCTTATTTCCCCCGAATAACCCATCTCAAAACCTGCTATTATATTTAGCAATGTTGTTTTCCCGACGCCGTTATTTCCGAGAATCACATGTATTTTCCCTCCGAATATAACATAATTACCGTATTGAAATAACCTGTTTGCATACGAAAATTCGAGTCCTTTAATTTCCGATATAACATTATCCCCTATATGTTTCTTTATCTTTGTTTTTTGAAATTTCGATATGTTCTTTTTCACAGCATTTTCAATTTCCCCACGATCATCCGTAATTTTATCAATAAGTCCTCTTTTCTTCAAAGCACATGAAAGATTTATCAGTTTCGGTTTATAATAACGTGATTTTTTACATGATTTGAATAGACCGGACGGTTTTCCGTAATATTCCATCTCTCCGTTTTCATTAATCAAGACAACCTTCGATATTAAATCCGCTATTCTGTCGATTTTATGTTCTACAATGATAAATTGTCTCTTCGTTCTGTGCAAAAAAGAGAAGAATTTATCCGTGGAAAGAGGATCTAGAAGAGCCGTAGGCTCGTCAAGAAAGAGATATTTGGGCTCTGTTGCCTCAACACATGCAACGGCTAATTTCTGTTTTTCCCCTCCGGAAAGAGTGGCAATTTCCCTTGCTTCAAAACCTTCGAGACACATTTCTTTTAAAACATATTTAATCTTTTTCTCGATTGCTTCGGGTGATACCCCTCTTCTCTCGAGACTGAAGGCGATTTCATCTTCCACTTTCAGCGTTGCAAACATATCATCCGGATTTTGAAATATAATTCCCGCTTTTTCAATAAACTTCTCCCTTTGATGCTCCGGCGATATACCGTCAATCTCTATTTTTCCCTCGATTTTTCCAGGAATATTATTGGGTATTATGCCGGTTAAGACATTAATTAGAGATGTTTTCCCCGCCCCCGAAGGTCCGAGAATAAGCACATTTTCCCCTTCGCCCACAAAAAATGTGATATTTCTTAATATTTTTTTCCCTTCAATTTGTAGAGAGAGGGTACTTACATTAATTCCCATTGGAAATCTTAAAGCTCTTTAAAATCCCGGCTTTTTTCAATGATCGGACGGCAAGCACACTTAAAACTCCGCCTAATAGTGCTCCGCTCAATAACGATGACCATATACCATTGATTATTAACCACGATTTCAATCCGCTGTATTTGTAAAAATAATATTCCAACACATACGCTCCGAGGTTAGACAACGCTCCCGCAAGCACGGCAACAAACATATTGAATTTCTTATATCTGAAAATTAAAAATACGATCTCGGCAATAACTCCCTGGACTGCCCCCCACAAAAGAGCGGTAATTCCCCACTGGGTAATGAACATCTCAAAAAACGAAGCCGCCATCTCACCATATATTGCGGACCCCGGTTTCCTTATGATATAGGGTATAAAGACACCGCCGGCTACCCACACTCCCGTAAAAAGATAATTAAGTCCGAATATTTTCAGCGGTTTACTCAGTTCGTAAACAAATGTCCACCCAAAAAAGATAACTGCAAGAGCCATCCCTGAAATTGCAACAAAAATAATTTCGTTGAGTTTCCATTTCGATTTCATGCCTTTATATTATCACAAAAATTCTTTGTGTCAACAAAAGAGTTGTAGCGGCACAACAATTTCCATCCATTAGTAATTCGATAATATCAATTGCATTGAGGGCTATGGTTGTGACGGGGATAATTAGCCCTTCTCTCACAAAATTTGCTCTTAAAACAGGGCATAAAATCAATATCTCCAAAAAGCCCTAATTATTTTTTAAACTTTCAGCAGGCTATCACATCGAATTCATTTTAAGGACAACTACTGATATTAACCGGAATGTGTCTCAATCAGCCGTGTTTCTTAACTATCATCACTCGTTAAATCTTTACTTGCATTTTTATTTATTTTGTTATATTATCATTCACGATGAATGTAATTTTTGTTGTCGGAATAGCTCTAATCACCGGTTATATATTCGGGAAAGCCGTTAAATACATAAAACTGCCTTCAGTTACAGGTTATATACTCGGTGGACTATTAGTCGGAACTTCTTTTCTCAATCTAATCCCGTATAATATGAATATGGCTCTCACATGGATTATAAACTTCGCATTAACGATTGTCGCATTCAACGTGGGAGGAGAATTGAATATAAATGACCTCAAGCGATTGGGGAAACCCATAGCGGTTATTGTTGTTTTGGAATCCATAGCCGCCTTTATTTTCATTTCATTCCTCGTCTACATTGCCGGTTTACCCTTACTACAAGCCCTTCTTATCGGGGCAATCGGAACTGCTACCGCTCCGGCGGTAACCGTTACAGTTATCAAAGAATACAGGGCAAGAGGTCCCATTTCGCAGGTTTTATTGGCTTGTACGGGAATAGATGACGCAATCGGTCTTACTCTATATGCCATAACATCCACTATTCTTCAATCTCACATGAATAGTGCTCAACACCTGCAAATTCCCGTAATAGTTCTACAAATCATAATCGGACTTGTGATTTCAGTCATCGTCGGAATCATTGCCGGATATCTTATTAATCTCCTCGCTAAATACGCACGAACAGAAATAGAGTATATAGTTCTGACTCTTGGAATACTTCTTTCGTTCGGTGGATTAATACAAAACGGATTCAGGGGAATTGAATTATCTCCGCTTTTGGCTTCCATGACGGCGGGTTTTCTCATAACCAACTGGTCTAAAAAGAAAAAACATCTGTTCTCATCTCTTGACACATTCGGTCCCGTATTTTACTTGCTATACTTCGTCTTAGCCGGAGCAAGACTCAAATTAAAAATGTTGATAAAACTTGGCAAGATAGCTATTGGATATCTCATCGGAAGATTTGTCGGGAAATATGTTGGTACGTTTGTCGGAGGGAAAATTTCACACGCCCCTACCACAGTAACCAAATATGCAGGAATGGGGCTTATTTCTCAAGCGGGAATTGCCATCGGCCTATGTGTGGTCGCAGCCCAGCAATTCCCTTCGCTTAGCGATTTGATTGTTGCAATAGCCCTCGGAACAACTATTGTAACCGAACTTGCAGGACCTTTGCTAACAAAAATCGCTCTTACAAAGGGAAATGAAATAAATGCCGTCTCAGGGATATCCAAATCGTAAAATCTTTCTTTTTGCTCTTTGTTTTTTTAGCTTTATCCCATTATTTGCAGCATTTAAATACACAGCTTATAAAGACGGAGAAATAGAATATTTCAAGTCCAATTTGGGAAATATTACCGTAAAATATTTTATAACCGATTCCACAATCGAGCAAAATATAAAGTTTGCCAATTTAACCATTTCAAATCTATATACATATGATGACAGTTCTATTTACAACAAATCGAAACATATACACTTTCTAACATTTAATGAAAATTTGATAGATAAGAGTCAAAGCATAAAATTTAAATTTCCTTTAAGGGATTCCCTGTCCTGGAACGGTAGAGGCATTGCCGAGAGAAAAAAACAAAAAATACCTTATAAATACAATACATTAGTACGGGATACTGTGATTCTCACTACACGGGGTAAAATCAGATGTTTTAAAATATACTCGGAAACACACCTCGCAGATGGGGAAAACTCCTCAAGTACATATTATTTCGATAAAAAAAGCAAAAAATTCGTAAGAGTGGAAATGTCCCTTAATATTAAAGGTGTAGTAGGAAACGTGTTACGATTTTTCAGAGTAAACAAAATTATTCTATATAAATAATTTTCTTACAGAAATTTACCGTTCCTTTTGATTTTATAAAATAAACACCGTTCCTTCTATTATTGAAATTGAATGTTACATATTTGCAATCGACTTTTTCTTTTCTCAATAAAGCACCACTCATGTCAAATAGTGATACTTCCTTTTCTCCCGATGGTAATCCTTCCAGGAACAGTTTTTTGCCGATAAAAAACGCTCTTATATTGTATTTCTTAGAACCTACATTTTGCGGGATTCCCGTGTAAACCAGTACGAAATTGATATTACTTAACGTATCTCCCTGAACGAAAAGAGTGTCGGCAGATTCAAATGAATCTTTATTATTATAGAATCGATCCACATAACCGAAAGAATTGTATGTTCCTATCTTGTAATTGCCATTTTCAACGGAATAAAGAACATAATAACCGCTTGAATCTGTCTGTGTGTTTTTGTAAAGCGACTGATTCGGATTGTAAAGCGATACGGTGATTCCGGCGATTGGTGTCCCTGAATCGGAAGCAACTACATATCCGCTTATAATACCCCCCGGCTGGAGCTGAAACGATATTCCCGAAACGGTATCACCCATCGTCACATCCACATTGTCTGCCATTTCAAAGGATGCTTTATTATCGTACCACTCGTTTATATAACCTGCGTTGTTTTCCGTATGTAATCTATAATGTCCTGTCGTAAGACCTTTGATAAAATAGATACCCGAACTGTCACTTATCGCCGATGTTACGAAATTCTGCAACGTATCGTAAGTATCGATAAAAACACCTTCTATCGGCTCGTTCAAACTGTTCTTAACCTGTCCTTCGATACATCCTCCATAATTCAGATTAAAATCTACACCTGATAGCGTATCGTTGTCCTGAATAGTGAAAGGAGTTGCTTCGTCCCAGCTGCTTCCATTAACATACCAAACATCTACGTACCCGGACTGATTTAACGTCTTGGCTCTATATTCACCTGCCGCAATACCGGAAATCAAGTAATATCCCGTTGAATCGGTTTCCATAAAAGCTGATACGTTCCCTAACGAATCATATGCGTAGACACGACACCCGGCAATGGGCATGGAACCGACAGTTTTTACATAACCGCTAAACGAAGCGTTCCCGGGAGAGAATATCTCTCCCCCATATGCCATTGTATTAAACAGCAGAACAATAGTAAAAATCTCAATGATTCTCTTCATAAGATGTAATCTCAATTTTAACTCTTTTTACCAAATTATCTCTTTTGTTCGGGATAATCATGCTCGTATCCCTCAAATTCACTATCCTATGCCTAACATTTTTATCTTCCAGGATCTGCACGGGAAATCCATGATATTCATCCACAATAATTTCATCGTTGGTTTCCGTAATCATCTCAAGGTCGTTCTTATTGATCTTTTTTATGTTGTGTCTTCTGTATTTACTTTCCGTAACCGTAAATGTTCCGGCCAATGTCCTGACATTCGTAGGTTTACGGTAAACAAGCTCGTATTTATTGAGGGCATTGTTCGGATTTTGCTTTTGATTTCTATTCGACGATTCGTAAAACGGTATCTTTTCACCGCTATCGTTATAAATATAGAATGCATCGATACCATCTCCTCTATTCGATGAATAGCGAATTAATGCTCTCTTTTTTCTTTCACCAATTTTCATAGATACCAAAATTTCATTATTGTCCTGCACTTTTGCCATTAAAACACCGTTTATTATTGTTCCATTATAACCCGTGACCGTATAATTATATGTGGCACTTCTTAACGATTCCGGTGAAAGGCTGCTTAAAAATACCGGGTCAAATCCGTATACCGCAAGCGCCAGAAACATTGTGAATATAAGCAAATATATCGTCCTTTTCATCTTTTCCTCCATTAATTCAGAATAACAATCTTTTTAACATCTGTAATGCTTTCGGTTTTTAATCTTATAAAATAGGTGCCTCGCGGTAGAATTCTTCCGCTACCGTCCTTTCTTTGCCATCTTACGGTGTGATATCCCGCTCCCATCGTTCCGTTGATAAGAGCAACCACACGTCTGCCCGCGCTGTTATATACATCGATTTTGACATTCCCGGATTTTGAAAGAGCAAATTTAATAATACTCGCATCTTTCATTGGATTGGGAGATACACTTGATATTTTAGTTATTGACGGAGTTTCTTTACTTGGTTTCCTTATCTCTTTCACTCCCTGCCAATCGGGAGTCAGATACTCGGCATGCTTTATATCGAATCCGTATCCCTGATTTACATCATCCGAAATAAATTCTATTTTCATGCTATTTCCCGGAATTTCCACACTCGTAAAATCTCCGAGTTCACCCGTATATGTGGCATATAAATTATCATATGCATCGTAAATATTAACGACATCACCGTACCCGAGAGAAAAATTGGTAAATCTAACTCTAACGGCATTAGCTCCCGGTACATTTATCGTCCATGTATTCGAATAGTTATTAGCATATTGATGGGGAGTCGATATCGCTTCGTTAATTGGATTCCATACGGGTTTCTCATCGGTATATTGGATATAATCAACTTTGAAACCGTACTGCGATGAGTCGTTACTCTGATCCGTTTTGATCTTTAAAATCACATAGTCACCCGGTATCATCGTTGATGTATATTCACCGATATTTCCCGTTAAAGCCTCCCATAATGAACCATTCTTATCGTAAACGTATATAGAATCATACCCCGATTCGAGAGAAATGTCCGAAAAATGCAACCTTATTGCCGATGCACCCGGAGACTTCATAATCCAGCTATTCGTATAATTATTGGGGTAAGGATGAGGTGTTTCAGCAATTTGGGTATTATCTGTTTTGTAGACTTCTTTCATAACCGTATTATCCAAATATGTAATATTGTCCGCCCCTCCCGCCGCGGCAAATAATCTTGGATTCCAATCCGTCGAATGGCTTATGAAAAGAGGCGTTATCGGTCGTGTAGTACCTCTTTTATATACGTAACATTTGATTAATTCCGGTTCGAAAACAAGCTCTTCGGTATACCATGTATTTAAATCAATGCTGCTTCTCTCTCCTCTTGAAGTTGCAATCTTTCCGGTTTCCGGATTTACCAGATACACTTTATCATTACCTGTCTCTCCTTTACTACCGGGATAACAGTAAACAACACCGAAAATTCTCCTTGTTCCCGTTGAATCGTACCCCTCAGCACATATAAACGTCGAATCGGAATGATCGGTACCTGTCAAATAAAAATCCGTTTTCATCACCGGACTTGTGATTCTGTTATATTCCGTTTTGTATTCTATTTTCGTATTATCCGATGTTCCGTTTGCAGTCATCTTTAGAGTTCTGTTATCAAGTGCTAAATTTCCTGTCATATTCCAATTGTTGTAATTATAACTGTCATATTTGTCATGATACACAACAGAAGCTTCCGGATTATCCGACTGAGTTGTCAGGTTGGCAATTTCGTTACCGCTTCCGTCTCCTATTCTCATGCAAAACTGCCAATCGGAACCGTAACTGTTAAGGAACTTCAACATCAATCTATTCCAACCGTGATGCAACGGTAATATTGTCGTGTCCCTATCGTTTTGCAAATAAGTCTGTGTGGGGTAATATCCTACCTGGTTATCATTCAATATTATTTTATATGCTCCTGTGGCGGCAGATAACATTTGAGCGTTAATAACGGTATCGGCAGAATTGTAAATGTAGGTGTATCCGTATTCAACTTGATTGCTTGAAGCTCCCGTTAGAGCCAGCAAATCAAAAACGCCCGTATTATCCGCTCTTTCGCTATGCCATGTTTTACCACCTACGGAATTGTAGCTGTCATAAGGCATGACATTGGACTCCCCTCCGAGATAATCGTAATTAAGGTTGACATGCGGATAAGGTCCGCAGAAAAGCAGCTCTTTTACATAGGGCGCATTACCCGGTTGATACGATTCGGAACTCGTCCAGGTGTCGAAATCGAAATCCGAACCTGTCCACACAACGGTAAATCCGTATAATTTTCCGAATACATCGCCTGCCGCCCCTAAACCGTCATTCCATAATTTTTCCATATAATAAGGTCCATAATTGTAGGGATAATCCTCATTGTAAGCAAAACCCGATTGTGCTCCGAGTTGAACAAACCATACCTCTATCTCGAGATCTCCGTTTCCATTAAATATCGTCTGTACCCAATTGAAATGAACATTCTGCTGTCCTTTGATATAGAGTCCCCATGCCTCTATCCCTTCATCGGGATCCTCTCCGAGCCATGCACTTGCTCCAATGGTATCGGCGGGTATATCTATGTCAAATGATGCACTTCCATACGTGTAGTTAGCAACGAGTATATGCCCCACACCGGAAATCTGTCCTGCTGTCGTTACGGTAAGAGCCCCGTTTATGTCAAAAGTATGTGTAGCATCTACAACATCACCTGTAAGCATAACTTCCCAATACTCGCTCGGAGATGTGTAATGGTACAATCCTCCCCCTGCCCCGTCAAGCAATAGTCCGGTGCTTCCGAGAGGAATACTCATTCCGTTCGCAACAACACTACATGAATCGAATGTACCGTCCCATTCGAAACCGAATGAAACATCAATTCCGGCTATATTGGGAATATTGATATCAGCGCTTCCTGCCACTCCAACGGAATCAAATGCAAATGACGCACCTGTGAAATCGTATCCGCCTATCTCAAACGAAGGGACATCAAAACTCCCGCCGACAACATCAAATCCCGTGTTCATGACACCGCTCGAGTTTGTTTTCTTAAGTGTTATGCTTCCGCTTGCGGCAGCATTGTTTATGAATTGAGGTAATTGTATACTTCCCGCTATGTAGAGTTCATCCGAAGTCGGCATCTCCACTTCACCCGCAAATCCGTAACCGCCGATAGTGATTCTGGCACTGGTCCCCGTTAGAGATATAATGGAACCATCATAACCAAGAACAAGTGATTGTACTTCAAAGTAACCTATCGGTGTTACGCTTACCATACCGGATATTTTAATTGCCTGCTGATCCGGGATAAACTCAGCCCATCCGCTTCCTTTAAACGACCCGACTGTCAAGTTCGTTACGCCAAAGGAACCTACGTTTATAAAATTCCCGTCTCTATCGAATGTAAGCTCGTTAACAGCAACCGTCCCTCCTCCGAGAGGGCTAAGATCGCAACTCAATGTATGAAGAATAATGTAATTATCCGTAATTTCCATCCAACCGCTCACTTCAAATCCACCGATATTAAGTCCGGTAACACCGAGTCCTGACATGGAAAGAATATGCCCGTCCGAATTGATGGCAAGATTCTGAACAATTACGCTGTCAAGCACTCCGGTAGACGAAAGATCAACCGTAGCATTTATATTAAGCCTCGGAGGATTAGATTCAAACTGCCCGTTACCTGACACTATCGCATATCCTGCTATATTGACATTGCTTAAAACAACATCCCCGCTAACAATACCAGTTGAATTCACAATCAAATCATTAACACCGCAGCTACCTCCATTATTGGGTAAAATCAATGTGCCAGATATATTTAGATTTCCATTATTGTACAAGACTGAGCCGTTAATCGTAAATCCTTCGACTTCTATGTTTGAAACATTAAAAACAATCGCCAATCCGCCATTTCCGTCCGTCTGGAATTCCGCCCCTATGGTACCGTTCCCAAGTCCGGGAATGACAACATCGGCTCCTCCGGCAAGCGGTGAAAATTGTAAATGCGCGTTTGTTAACGTGAGGTTGCCGAGATAAATCGTACCGTTAGAGAATCCTCCACTCACCGTTCCATCGAAGTTCACAAAGAAATTCACATCCATTTGAACGTTTTCGAGGTTTAGATGGCCTATACCTGAAATTCCGTCTTCCGTTAATGTTAGTGTTACACCGTAGATCGTAATACTTCCGCCCGCCAATCCGAATGAATTCGGGGCTGTTCCCACAAGCTTACCGCTCGGATTGAGACCGAAAGTAAGGGTTACGGTAACACCGTCAATGGTTATATCTCCCTGTCCGCTAAATGACGTTACACCATTGTTGTAGGTCAAGGTTCCCGTAAAATTGGAAACGGTAACACCACCTAAATCAAATGTCGAAGGATACGCAACCGTCGCCGAATTGCCACCCATATCAACATCCAGGTATATTGAATCCGTTGGAGAGACAATCCACCATCCATGACCGCCATTGGCATCAACAAAATAATGGTGAATAACTATATCCCCGATATTTATAGCATCACCTGAAATACTCCAACTAATATTTCCGTTATAATCGGATGAAAATACAACCGTGACATCACTGCCACTGGAATAATCGTAATATGTTCCACTCCCGCTAAAACCGTTATTGGTAACGGTAGCATTGAGGTTATTAATCGTATTACCGTTATTCAATGTCACCTGTCCGTTTACTATGCCGACATCGAAATTTCCGGAAGCATCCGTCCAAATTTGCACGGTTACCATTCCCGTTGCAGGATAACTTAGATTCTCTATGTGAACCGTACCCTGTCCGGAAAATCCATGTTGCGTGTCAAACGTTATATATAAATTTGTTATTCTGACTCCACCGACAATGATATCGGGATCTTGAACCGCTACATTCACATCACCGGATGTAAGATCCGTTGAAAATGCTACACTTAAAATCGTATTGTTGAAATAGACACTCCCGCTTCCGGAAAATCCTTCCGAAGGAGTTATATTTCCTCTGATGTTCCTAATCTGAACATTACCAACATCAACATAACCGTCCGTAATGGTAATTTCACTATTATTATTTAAACTAAGATTTGCATCAATATAACTGTCACCGATTGCGATTTTCCCGAAACCGTTAAAGGTACTGTTCGTAAATGTGCCGTGAAAATCAATTATACTGAAATTACCTACCGAAATATTACAACTGTCGACAATTCCGTTAATATTTCCCGAGTAATCGGTTTCAAACAATACATCTATCGTATTCGAGCCGTATATAAATTCCCCCTGCCCTTGAAATCCGATATTGGATAGAGTTCCGGTTAAATTATTAATCGTTACACCACCGATTGTAATACTATCGGTTTGTAATACCCCGTAGATATAGCCGTTCCCGCCGATTTCCAATCCTATGGAAACGATACTCCCCGCAATGTTCATTGCCCCATTTCCATGGAAACCGGTAGAATCAATTACACCTGTTAAATTCGTCACCGTAACATTTCCAATTGAAAACGGTGTGGCTCCGGAAAAATCAACGGTCCCTATGCCAACCACCGATATATGACCGTTCATATAGTCACTATAACTAATTTTAAGTCCTGTAAAATTTAATGAACCGACATTGTTGTTTATAACTTCTCCATTTAAATCCACCGTGTCACCGTTTATACTCTGTATAACCGCAGTTATCTGGGTATTCCCGATTGAAAAATGAAGGGTATCACCTATAGATTCTCCTCGTATAGCATTAGGAGAAATAGTGACTAATAAAACAAATAAAAGAGCGAATAAAATAATTAGAGAACGGCGCTTCATCACACCTCCTTATTTTATATTAACATACTTTATAATTTTCTTTTTCCCGTTTGCGAGTTTTACACTACATAATAAAATCTTTCTATTCAGACCTTTAAGGGAAAAATTAATATCCTTCTTATCATAATCATGTTTAAAAATACACGCCCCGTCAATGGAATAAACATCAACGGAATGTACGGGAATTTCACTGTTTATGTACAAATGTTCATTTCTTTCAAACCATGATAATGCGATTCTTGCCTGGTTATTATTCACAATTCCGAGATTCTCTCCAACATACGGTCCCGACAAAGTAACGCCCGGAGCATTGGTCGGGTATACAACAATATTACCGTAACTGTTGACGAACCTGAAATAGTAATCGTGAAGTCCCGTATCCCTCAATGTGGATTTAACACTGTACGTACCGTTAGTAGCATTCCCCGATGTCAATATAAGAGGCACATCGAGTGAATCATCAATTATAACCAATGCCGTATCCGGTTCATATCCCGTTGAATCGATATAGCCAATCGAATACTTGAAAAATGTATTTGTGTCTCCACTGTCGGGAAGGACCGAAGGGTTTGTTAAAATCGGAGCATCGGCAGGCTGGTATACAATATGAAGCTTTGTCAACTTTCCGAAAAGATCTACCCCTTCATCAAGATCCTCGTTAGGGTCATAATGTGTAAACCCAAACCCTATCCAATTTATTCCCGACGCGATTCTGCTCTGAACGGTATCGACACATGCGGGACCGAGATCGAACCACGATGTATCCGAGGGATAATACTCATCAAACTGAGAATCCATCACTATGGCTCCGGTTGTTCCGAAAAGCGTCCCGTCATCTGCATCATCAAAGAGATCATACGTGTAAACATCCCCGTTATGCGGCGAGTAATCGGCTTGATTTCTCCACATGGAATATATTTTTACGCGGGCGGAATGGTGTGAATCCCATTCATCATCCCATTGCCCTACATAACCCACATAAAACTCCATTCCCACCGACAGAATCGTAGCATCCGACGGAATCGAAGACAAATCGTACTGAACATGCCCTCTGCCCCATTCGTTGTAACCATCATAATCCGTCCCTATCATAATAGGATAACTCGTGGACGTATCAAAATCACTTATGTAGGAGTAAAGATACGCATCATGACCATCCCAATTTATATCATATGAATAACCATAGTAAGAAGGAATAATATCTCTTTCGATATACATCCTGTTGCCGTATATGTTCGATATAAAAAGAATAAGCAGCAATGCTAACGTTGATATCGTAACTTTCTTCATAAGCACCACCTTTTTTTCTTATTAGGTTTTATTATAAAATTGTAAATAAAAAAAGTCAATAAAAAATTACGCATCTTTTTGTGTAATTATTACATAAATTTTCATATTTACTTTTATTTAATGGAATTCATATGTGCATTTAATTCTATGAAAAATTTTATATACCAATCAATTCAATTAAAATGTCAACAAGTTCCGGATCGAATTGTTTTCCCTTATTTCTTATCAATTCCCTTACAGCTTTCTCTTTTTTTAGCCCTTTATGGTACGGCCTATCCGATGTCATAGCTTCATAAGCATCCGCAACCGACAAAATACGGGCAATTAACGGTGTCTCTTTCCCTTTTTTCCCCTCAGGGTATCCATTTCCGTCATATCGCTCGTGATGGTAAAGAATCGCCTCCTTTGCCGGTTTTAACTTTCGTATATGACCGATTATTTCGGCTCCAACTGTCGGATGGGTTTTAACAACCTGCATCTCCTCCTCCGTAAGACTCGACGGTTTCTGTAAAATATGATCGGGAATACCGATCTTGCCTATATCATGCAATAATCCGGCAACATACAGGTTGTGTAACTCCTCTCGTTGTAAATTCAATCTCCTACCTATCCTTACGGCGATCTCCGCGACACTCTCCGAGTGTTTTTCCGTATACTTGTCCTTCGCCTCGACTATTTTCGATATGGTTGATATAACATCTATTACCGTTTCTTCAATATCGGTAAACATATTCGCGTTCTTGATAGCAATAGCCACACTTGTAGAGATAATCAAAGCTTTTTCAATATCTTTCAGGACAAATCTGTGTTCCTCTTTTTTACTATAAATATTCAATACTCCCACAAAATCATCATAAACTTTCAACGGTACAACAAGAGTGGAAAACAAACCTTCTTTAATAACCAATTCTTTAATCCCAAAAGGATTTTCTCTCAAATCTTCTATGATAAACGGTTTACCGAATCTCACTTTATCTATTTCAGAAACATCTATAACCTGGTTTTTCGTATATTCAAATGACAATCCTACACTCGACCTTATATAAAGTTTTTCCGTTCCCTCCTTAAATGACATTATGGATATGGCGTCAGCATTGAAGAGAGCCTTTATTCTCTGCAATATCGTCGGCAATAAAATATCATAATCCAAAATCGATGTAATACTATTTGTGATTTTCCTGATATTATCAAGTAAAATCAATTGTTCCTCATTTTTTTTCAAAAGTTGGTAGTTGTTAATTGTAAGAGCAATCATCTCTCCAATAGAATCGAAAATTATTTTATCCTCATCGGTGAAATCCCTGCCTTTTTGAGCATTTGCGGCATAAATTGCCCCTATAACATCCCCTTTTACAAGAAGAGGCGCAATAATAACCTTTTTTATATTAAAATAATCTATGAATTTCTTGAAGAAAAACGGATCGTTCGGTGCATCATTCGAGTAGTATGCTTCTTTTTCCTTTGAAATATATTTAAATGCACTGTTTATCGAAACATCAAATTTAAAATTCAAAATTTTATCAACCGTACTTCCGTATCCGGGGGGCTTTGCCTCCAGCATACCTTTTTCTCTATCTACAAGGCTTATTACACATTTTTCTATGTTAAGATCAATTGCTATCGATTCTGCAATCTTGTTATAAATATCTTCTACGCTTCTTAGATCATTGAATTTTTTAAGAAGGTTCATAACCGTAAACAATCTTTTCAAGAAAATACTCCTTTTACAATATAATATTCACATAAAAAGGATACTTTATAAAACAAAATATGTCAATTGCAAAATTGAAACGCATAATAATATTTTATAAATCACAATATATAATAATTTATAAATATTATCGAGGGCTAAATATTTGCAACTTTCGATATTATTATCAGTATACTTTTTCTTCAAAGGTTATACTTGTCTTTTTGACAATAATATCTTATTATAAAATTATGAAAGATAAGAAGGCTCTATATGAAGAGCAGGCTAAAATATTCCATGCCTTAGCAAATCCTGTACGCCTCTATATTATCAACGAGTTATCCGATAAGGAATGCTGCCTCTGCGAATTAACGGAAAAAATTCCCCTTGATAAATCAACGATATCCAGACATATGAAGGTGCTTCGTGATACAGGTATTATCGGAACCCGGAAGGAAAGAAACACCATTTATTATAATCTCAAAATTCATTGCATTTTGAATTATGTAAAATGCGTGAACAATTTAATCGTGAAAAACATCAAAGAGCAAATAAAAATTATAGAATAATTTTATTCCTCTCTTTCTACTCCTTTATTTATAATTCTCGTTCCTTTTAACAATGTGTTGGTTACCGTTCCGTACTCCATTGACAACCCGACTAATTTTTCAATTTGTTTGTCCGTACCATTACAATTAATGCGCAATTTAAAACTTATTTCCGAAATCGAAGGTGGTTTCTCAATGCGAACACACGAAATATCGAGAGAAAGTTCAAAAATTGTTATATGCATTTTCCGTGCAATAGCATTAATATTTGTTAGCAAACAGGTCCCAAACGCCCCGAGCAAAACCTCCGTGGCATTTAATCCGATACTTTGATCGCCACTTTTTGCACCGAACTGCGATGTAAACCCGTGACTTGTAACAATTGCCCTATCTGCATTTTTCTTTACGGTAACTTTATACTTTTTCATATTTTTCCGACAGTAGCTCAAGTTCTTTTTTTATTTCTTCCAACAATCTGTTATATAACATTCTATCGTAATCCAAACCGGGAGTCTTTTCAATATTGAAATCGATATCCAATGTATATTCCTTCACAATCTTGTCTCCCAATTGTCCTACATTGGATCTCCCTATATATCCTACCACAGAATATTTTTTCATATTTACAGCTTCACTTAACGCATCAATCCGTTTATTATCATTTCAATCGCCCTTGCCATTAATGTTTCCAGTTTCGTTTTATCTATCCTGCCAATTGAAGCTTCATGTGTAACTTTCGCAAGCGGATGCATTACCTTTATCCTCGGAACAGACTCCGCCACCACTTTTTCCCCTCCGACAATCTCCTCACAATCAACATGTCCCCTCGTATAAGCTTCCTTGGCAATAACCCGACTGTTAATAATGCCCGTGGCTTCATCGAGAAGAACTACGCGGCTTTTAGAGATACCGGAAGCATTAATGCCGTTCAAATTAATGGTTTCGTCAATTACTATTTTATCATCCTTTTTACCCGATATTTTTGCAAGCAACTGACAACTGCTATTACTGTCCTGCTCTGTTAAATACTTTATATCTATATTCCCCGCTCGTCCCTTCAGCATTTTAAACTCCTCGATTAATCTGCTGTTTTCTCCAAGGTAAGCCGTAAGTTCGGGAATAACAACTATACCTCCGCTCTCACTGTGATAATGTTCCTCTTTATATTCCATCCCGGCATCCTTTGCCAATACAACCGTTGATTTCATTACATGTTCAATATGTTTGGCATTGGGAAAAATACAATGAGATAAAAATTTTGCATATGCACCTTCCCCCACATGAAATTCACTGTCTATTACCTGTCTTCCCTCAGCAGGAGTCATACCGAAACAGAGGTGTATAGGATTATTAATATGAACGCCTTCTGCAATGCTCACATTAACATGGATACCGTCCTCTATGTCATTGGTTTTGATTTTTATTCCGGGAATTTCATTGATACCTATAACTTTTCTACCGTTAATAACTATATTGGCAAATTCGTCTCCGAATATACTCTTAACATCGCCTTTTTTGTATAAATCTATCAGTTGATTAAGTTCTCTCTCATAGCTTTTCATAATTCCCCCTTATCGACAACACCGACATGTTCACAAGACATACAATGATTTTTAAAATAATCTATTACCTCTTTGTTTTTACCTTCCTTTATAATTTGCCCTCCACACAATAATGAAACCTTATCACTGAAATCCGCTATAAATTC
>Ga0190359_1001040_pt1 | contig 18086 bp, 21 predicted proteins | sample 48721823_MG_FD_161269 | JGI IMG/M metagenome (GOLD analysis project Ga0190359, IMG submission 161269) | Hydrothermal vent microbial mat bacterial communities from Southern Trench, Guaymas Basin, Mexico - 4872-18-2-3_MG | ecosystem: Environmental > Aquatic > Marine > Hydrothermal vents >... | reverse complement strand
GCAAAAAAAAGAAAGACGAAAAAGATAAAAGAGAAATAATTGAAGAAGTTGAATCTCAAGAAAACCCAAGTTTAGGAGACGAGGTTTTCTAATAAACTAATAATTGTCTTTTAGATCTGTTTTTTTTATTTTTGGCTTAGTGCTTTTTCCTCAATTACAACTGAACTTTCAACAAAGTTTAAAAGTGATGATGTTTTCTAATTCTTAATGTCTTCAGTTAAGGTTATCGGCACATCTCATATCTCAAGCGAAAGTAAAACTATTCTAAATCAGGCTTTTTTTGAATTCCAACCAGACATTATTGCTTTAGAGTTGGATTTAAGCAGGTTGCAATCATTATTGACAAAACCCGCTACAAATTCGCACAATAGTTTAACTTTAATAAAAAAAATAGGTTTTAAGTCGTATTTGTTTTACATGATCGCTAAGGGATTGCAGAACACTTTTTCAAAGATAGTCAAAACAGAACCAGGCGTTGAAATGCTGGAAGCAGTTTCTATAGCTCGTAGATATCAAAAACCAATTCTTTTGGTTGACCAAAACATAAGCACAACAATGAAGAAATTGTCTAAATGCTTGGGTATTAAATTTATCTGGTTGGTAATCAAAGACTTTTTCAGGGGAATTTTCAAACGAAGGAAAGTGCCTTTTGATATCAGAAAAGTGCCAGATGAAGAAATTGTAAAATATTTAATAAAAGAACTGGAAATAAGTTATCCCTGTTTATACAGAGTCCTTGTTGAAGAGAGAAATAAATACATGGCTAAAAAAATTGCCTCTTTCATTGGGAAAAATCCAGATAAGAAAATTCTGCTGGTAGTCGGTGCGGGCCACAAAGATGGCATTATTAAACTGTTAAGACGAAAAAATATAGAATGTGCTTAATTTTTAGAGCTTTTAACCTTTTTTAGCTTTTAAATTTTCCGAAAAGTGAAAACAAACCTCTGTTTTGTTTTTTTGGTTTCGTTCTTTTTTTCATAATTTCTTTTGAGGAAACAGCTTGAATGTACTTATTTACTTTCTTTTCGATGGCCGGCCAACCTTCATACTTTGATTCTAACTCTTTGAATTCTTTTGAATGATAAATCTTACCTTTCAATGAAATCTTAAGATACTTGTGAATCATTTCATGATACATTACATAATCAAGTATTTCTAAGGGAGCATCTTTAAGTAGTTTTGATATGGTAATTGTGTCTGAATGAAAATTGTATTCTCCCAGTTTGCTTCTAGATTCATTCCCGAATTTAACAATGCACCCGTCTAAGATGTTGTTGAAATATTTTTCATTAACTCTGTTGAAACTTTCGAGCAACTCTTTGTCTGATGATTTTTTTATATCGAAATTGATGACATCCAAGTTTCGTATGAATCTGCGATAAAGTTCGATGTTTGTAGAATGATGCTTTTTCTTCAACAACGCGCTAATTAATTCTTCTAACAACCCCTTAATGATTTCCGAACTGATATTTTTCCATTCGCTACTAAGCTTAAGCTCAAAAAATCTTTTTGTTTTGTAGAATGTTAATTTTCCGTTGTACTTCTTAAATCTGTTTGAAAAAGAAACCTTAACCGCATGAAGATTCTGTTTTTTCATAACCCTTGAGTAACTCTCATTAAACAATTCCTTAATCTTATTGATTTTATCAGAGGTTTTATCGGTTTTCACATTATTTTTTAGTTTTTTAGAATAGTTCATGGGTATTAATAGTCACCATCAGGATTATATCTTAAAATAGCACCAAGCCCACCGAATTGTTTTAGCTGAGCACCTTCCCTGGTGTCATTCGAGATAAAATGCACTTCCACGCCAGAATCTTCAGCGAGTTTGACCAACTCATCGCTTTTTTCATCGTCAAAATCTTCGCTGATAAGCAATGTATCTACAGCCCCCACGCTGAGGTATCTCTTAATCTCATCGAATCCATAACCAACTAAACGAGGGTTTTTTGAGAGCGTTTGCAAGAATTTGTTTACAACTTCTTTTTCTTTAATAACCTCTTCGTTTTGAAGAAGGTCTTCGCTTTTTTCCAACAGTTCTTGCAATCCAAATTCATCAGTATACGTTATATCCTTAATTCCAATCACTTTTCGTTTTAATTCGTCAACCAAATAGTTTTTGCTAAAGAATTCATCTTTGGTTGGACCAGGACCGCCTAAAATAATACCTTTTAATTCAGGTTTCCCGAAAAAAGCATCTTTAGCAAGAGCTCCCACTTTTTTATAGAAATCCAGTGCAGCAAGTTCTCTTAATCTTTGGAATCTTGCAGCTGATTGCCCACCGGCTCTTGTCTTTCCAGGGACAGCTGATTTCACATGCATTATGGGAATAATAACTTTTCCTTTAAGGATCCCAATAGTTGCTTCTCTCTTATCGATTACGATTAAACCATAAAAATCTTTTACCTCTAGCATTTCCTCTAATGGTTCAAGCACAAACTCTTTATCGCATCGATAAATTCGAATATTTAATGGCATGGGCGGTTCAATGCTCCAGACCTTTACATTTAAATCACCTTCCCGTTTTGCGACATTTCCAGAGAAAACTGCTAAACCATGAGGAGGCGTTTGTTTAAATAATCTTAAATGTTGAATCATGCGTTCCAGTGCGGCAATTACGTTTTTTTGGGTGGTTTTTGATTTAATGTTGGTTGCAGTGCCTTGTTCTTCAGCTAAGTGATTAATAATGCTGTTTATGTCATACCCGCTTGGGATATACACGCTAACCAATTCAGTATGCCTTGCGCGATACTTGGATAATTCATTAATTAACTTTTTAAGCTGATACCTTTGTTTGTCATCCATGCTCTTTTGGAAAAGCCATAAGCTTTATAAATTTAATCCCGAGTCATACTCTGTAAGAAATAACTTGCGACGAATTCTTGGTGATTAAAATGTTAAACCTAAACCTTTTTCACGATAGAACCCAAAAAATTGTTGATATTACCAGATTGAAGAATTCTAAGACGGCCATAATTGGTTGTGGAGGCATTGGTTCATTTGCCGCAGAGTTTCTTGCTCGGTCAGGAGTAGGGCATCTCGTTTTGATTGATTTTGATGCTGTTGAACTTAGTAATCTAACTCGCCAGGACTTTACAATCAAAGATATAAAAAAACCAAAAGTTGAGGCGCTAAAAGAACGCATATTAAAAGTGATTCCATCAGTAAATTTAACAGTGTTTAACAAAAAGTTCAATGCAAGCAATGCTGACGAATTATTAAAAGATGTAGACATCGTTTTAAGTGCCGTAGATTCTTTTGCTGCTAAAAAAGAAATTAACCTTGTATGCAAGAAAAAAGGTAGATGTTTTGTACATGCTTCTGCATTTAAACAAAATGGCGAAATTCTTTTTGTTACTCGGAATAGTGCCTGCGTTGAATGCCTTTATCCCGATATTGACGATTCACCTGAGAACCCCGAAACTGTTGGTGTAATCCCAATGGTGCCAACAATCGTTGGCTTAATTGCTTCAAATATGATGCTGAATTACTTGTCAAATAGAAAAACATACGAGAATACTTTATATAGGTTTGATTTTAAAAGCATGAATTTTTATAAACTAAAGATTAATCCTCGAAAGAATTGCAAGATTTGCAGTAAGCTTGGGTAATGGGAATTTATACTTAAAAGTACTACAATTGTTTTATTTAACATCAGGCTTAAACGAAGTCGCGAACGTTAATTAACAAATTAAGAAAAAACACGAACAGCAGCATTTTCTGTTTAAGTTTTGTTATGTAAGAAAAGCGTGATGCCAGCGTTTTTAATTTAGGCTCTATTCAATTACTTTTTTATGCATGAATCTATAGAGTGAAAAATGTAGTCAATTCAAAAAAAATATAAAATTCAAAAATCAAGGGTAAATTATGGAAACAAAATCAAAGGAAATAAATGCTAACGGCATCAAGTTTTATATTGAAAAGGAAGGTAAAGAAATAGCAAGAGCATACCTTTACATCTTAAAAAACGATCTTCATAAACAACCTTTTGGCTTTATGGAAGATGTCTTCGTTGAGGAATCCTTTAGAGGTCAGGGTTTTGGGACTAAACTGGTTGAGCAACTCATAATTGTAGCAAAAAAAATAGGTTGTTATAAATTAATATGCACTAGCAGATTTAGTAAACCAAAGGTTCATGAACTTTACAAACGATTAGGTTTTAAAGAACATGGCAAAGAATTCAGGATAGATTTTTAAGCATAAGCATATGAATAAAAATTAAATTTAATACTCGGAAGATTCTAGTACTACTGCAGTTCCGCTTACACATACCATCAGCATACTCTTGCTTCCGCTTGATATTGTTTCATAATCTAAAGAAACTCCTACAATAGCATTAGCACCAAGCTTTTTCGCTTCTTTCATCATTTCATTCAAAGCAGTCTTCTTTGCTTTTCTTAATTCCTCTTCATATAGCTCTGCTCTGCCTCCAATAACATCTTTTATTGATGCCATAAAATCTTTTATAAAATCAGCACCCATTATAGATTCCCCACTTACAATTCCTAAATATTTGGCAATTTTTTTACCTTGCACTTCAGGCGTTGTTGAAACTAGCATTTAATATCACCTTCCTTATTTAAGAAATCTTTTTTCGCAACATTTATAAATATTTCTACCATCAAAAAATCCGGTGATAAAATGAACAAATGGGGACTTTTGATATTCAGCTTGTTCCTGTTGATAATCGGCATCGGCGGTATCGTTTACTGGTTTACAGACTTTTTGATATTCCTTAAGGGCGGAATAGGAATAATCCTTACTTTGTTAGGTGTTCTTCTATTAATTGTGACAATTGAAGAATTTAAGTATTAAATTTTTTATTTTATGATTTCTTTGCTTTTTTGTAATGCAATAAAATCTTGGTCAAGTTCATAATATGTTGTATTGTTAACTTGTCTCATTATAATTGGAACCCCTTTCTGGGAGAGGGAAATCAAGCATTCTTTTATCGAACCTTCAGGCAGGTTTGTTTCTTTAATCAATTCAAACATGGTGATGAGTCCACGCTCATGACAAAGTTCAAAGAGAATTTTAAAAATACTTTTTTCCCGACTGGTTAACCAAATGTTCTCTTTAAATTTCTTCTTCTCTGAAAGGATTCCTAAATTGAGCTTTTCACTGATCGCAGAGAGCATAAGATAAACCTGTTCCAACCTTTGTTCGAGATTATCAATTTTGTTTTCTAACTTGAGAACATACTCATAGTTTAATTGTATCTCTTCAGTGTTTGCATTTATTGATTCGCGATGTTCATCAAGCTCTTCTTTTATTCTACTAAAAGAATTTCGTAATTTTTTTTCTATTTTTCTAATCTGTTTATTATCTAAGTCAAATATAAAGCCCATACAAACCACCTTCTTTGAATTGGTTTTTATATATAACTTTCTTATCACTTTGATGTTATTACTGTCCTAAAGCATATATTCTTTTTTAATCGCCTCAAACTCATGGCAACTGTTCTCTCCTTCAGGACAAAATCCTAATTGTACACAACGAGGACCAAACTTAGCTTTAAAAGTCGGATCAAGTTGACTCGCTTTTTTCGTCATCTCTTTTACAATACTTCTGATTTCCCACTGCGCTTTCAGGCATTCTCTTAAAGAGGAAATTTTGCTTAACTCCCTCAAATTTAAACTTGTTAGCATCCTAACTTTGTGTGCATTTGTTAGCATATACCTGGCAATTACTGGGTTAATGCCAAAGGCCTCTTTTATATTTGCGTTAATTTTGGTGAACAAATCGCGTGCTTTCTTTTCGAGTCCTGTCTCAGCAAAACTTGCGGGCAAAGCATAATCAGTAATATTTTCTTCAGTTATGATCAAAGATTGCATCCTGTGCCTTAAGTATTGCCTAACCGCGGATTGTGACATTGCTAAAGAGTATTGAAAAATTACCAACTCGTCTTTTCTTTTACTTTTTATTGAAGGTTTCAGCATTGTCGAAGGTATCAAGTAATCAATTAACTTTACCTTAAAATCGTATTCTGATTCAGTTAACTTTGGTAAATTATATTCAATATTGTTCTTTTGAGTGTTGTTCTTTTGTAAATTGCTCTTAATTTTTGATTTATAAACCGTGGGAAAATTTTCTTTGATGACCTCTTCTAACTTTTTGGAGAACGCAGAATGTTCCTCTGATGCGGATGCTTCGAGTTCAACTAAAATGTCCAACCATGATCTTAAGTTGGCATTCACAACGATTCGGGATTTTGTGCTGTTGCTTAGAAAATATCTTGCATCTTCTTTGGCTAAACCCGACGCGACTTTCTCATCTTTGCCTTTTTGAATGAAATACGACTTCAATCTTTCGTAAAATTCATAATACGCTTCAATTTTAAGTTGTAAGTCTTCTTTAAAGAGCTGTTCAGCGCGATTGTTTTTTTTAATCTCTTTAGGCATGTGAAAGAAGTTTTTATCAATTTGAACATACCTCTGGGACATTTCGATAGGCGAGATTAGACGATTTAATAGAATGTCTCTCAGACAAAGTCTTGAACCTTCAAGTTCAATAGTCATGTTAACGCTTTCTAAAATATTGTCATGACCACACTCCAAAATAGAACGAATCGTTTTTCGCGTTTCCTCTTTATCGTAAATAGCTTCTTTTAATCGTTCTGTTCCGTTTTTTTTGCTTCGAGATACTCGAGCGTACGCAGCAATTAATGCTTCAGGGTTTGATGTAATCGATAGCACTCTTAACATCTGTTTTGAGGGTTATGTTTGTTTATTAAAAGGATTTCTTGATTAGAAAGATTGTTTTAAGTCATAAGAAAACTTTAAAAGAGAATTTTGAGTTTTCAGTTTACAACCTCGTATATCAGTTTCCGTTATATCTCTTTAAGCTTTTATCTTTGTTTCAAGGTATTCTAATTAAACGCTTTAAGATCTTATCCGTTTTCTCGTGTTTTTCATAATCAGGGTTGTCGTTTTTGTCATTATCTTTATCTTTAAGTTTTTTGCTTTCTGCGCTTTCGTGTTTTTCTTTAGGTTCTTCGGTTATTACCTGAGGTTCTGCAACAACTTTTTCTTCATTGGATACCTCTAACTTGCTTCTTATGGCTTTTAATTCATTCTGATCAGCAGGTTTTCGTTCCCAGTCTAATTTCAGATTGTCGTTCTCGAATCTAGGGACAACTTGAATCGTAAAATGCGAGAATTCCTGATTGGCTCCATCCCCGTTATTGATTAAAATATTGGTCCCTTGACATCCTAATACCTGAAAAATAAGTCCTGCAACCTTATTAGCCATGAAGAAACACTTGCTAAAAATTTCTTCAGGAACCTGTTCAAGAATAGTATAGTGCTGTTTAGGTGCGACAATGCAAAGCCCATTGACCCCCCAACTCGCGAGAAAAACAACTATGTCTTTATCTTCGTACAATTTAAATTCATTGTCCTTAATTTCTTCACAGATTCTGCACATCCTAATTACTCCTTCTTGGGTGTTATAAACTTTTGATAAATCTCTTTAATCTCATCTTTGTTTATTGAAAGAGGTTCAATGTTTAAGCTTAATCCGTCTTTTAGGTACCTTGGTATAACATGAATTACCGTATGGGGAACCCTTTGCCCCGCCATACTTCCATTGGCAACAAATACCGAGCAACCTCTTGATTTCAGATGTTTTAAAAAAAGCACCGATAGCCTTCTGATTTCTTGAGAAACTTCTTCGCATACCTCTTTTGGAATTAATGACGAGAAAGGTATATGCTCTTTAGGTATTATTAACGAATGGCCTAAATTTACAGGATTTATATCCAAAACCGTCAAAAAAGAGTTTGTTTCATTGATGACGATGGATGGAATTTCCTTGTTTGCAATCTTGCAGAATAAACAATTTTGTTCCATGATTCAATTTTTAGTTTTGTTATTTAAAAACTTTATCTCTAAATAGCTTCATTTTAAATTAAGAATATGTAGTGTTGGATGTTTAGGACAGATTGTTTTGATTTAGATTGTTTTGATTTAAGATGTTGTTATCCTCGATTGAATTCTTCTTATCTAATAACTTGTTGTTAACAGGTTTGTTTTTATTTTAAATCGCTTTCAACCAAATCTCTCTTTCCCTTGGGCCATCAAACTCCCCAAAGATAATCGATTGCCATCGGCCCAGCATAATCTCTCCGTTTTCAATGATGAGTTGAATTGAGTTTCCTGTGAGCAATGTCTTAAAATGAGCATCACTATTGCCTTCAGCATGCTCAAAATGAATTCCTTCCACAATCCGATTAAGCACTTTCCTTAAATCTCTTTTCACATTAAGGTCATAGCCTTCATTTATGAAAATTCCAGCAGAAGTGTGAGGCACAAATACCAGCATTATTCCGGAAAAATCCTTAAAGTTTTGTTTAACAAAATCCTCAATTCTTTGAGTTATGTCGATATATTCCTCCCTTTGATTTGTTTTTATCTTTAGCCGTTTCATTGCATCGGATAAAGATGTTTTTCTTTAAGAATGTTTGCAATATCTATAATGCATTTATACCTTTTCTAATATTGCTGTTTTTAGCCGTTTGAAGCAGGAGAATTTGAACAAATGCAGTCATTAAAATAGATAAGGTCAATTTGCTTTTGTCAAATTTTCGGTCAGCAAAGACATAAGGCACCTCACTAATTCTTTCATAATTTCCTTTGGCAAGAATCTCCAAACCAATCTTATAGCCAATTGGATTTAATTTAACTCCTTTAATCACTTCCCTTTTCAGTGCAAAGAATCCAGACATGGGGTCTGTAACAGAGAATACAACTAATCTACCTAAAAAAGCAGACAATTTTGACAACACTTCTCGTTTAAGTGTCCAGTTTTCTACTCCGCCACCTCTGATATATCTGCTTCCAATAGTTATTTCTGCGCGGTTTGATAAAATCGGTTTAATTAGTTTGGGAATAACCTCGGGAGGATGACTCAGATCCGCATCCATAACAACAAAAATTGAACCTGAAGCAAAATTAAAACCGTGGACAACTGCAGAACTCAAACCGCGAGTATTTTTTCGCACAATAACCTTTAAATTATTTAATTCACTAGTTAATTGTTGAGCAAATTTTGCTGTGTTGTCAGGGGAATCATCGTCAACGATAATTATTTCCCCTTTAATCTTGTTAGAATCCAAAACTTTATTTATTCGGGAAATTAGAGGTTTTATGTTGTTTTTTTCATTATATGTCGGAATGATTATGGAAACATCAATGCCTGCTTCATTTAAACTTGAAGATGAATGCGACATAACAATGAAAACTAAATAGTCCTTATTAAGTTTTGTCCTTTATTATCTTTAAGACTTTTTAGGTGTGAATTTTTTGTTCCTAAAAAGATTTAAAAGATTTATAAATCAAAGATTTTTTCCTTCACGCAATTAAACTTGTTAAGGGATTGTAGTGTAACTTGGTTATCATCCAGGCTTCGGGAGCCTGAAATCCGGGTTCAAATCCCGGCAATCCCAGTAAAAAATTTCTGTTTCTTAAAGAAAACTGAAATGGCGTTTTTAAACGCTGTTTCCATATACCACAAAGTTTAAAAGATAAGTTTTTTCAGATTCAATAAATATGGATAAAGAATATGATGTTGTTATTGTTGGTGCAGGTCCCGCTGGTTTGTTTGCGGCATACGAACTTTGCAACAAAAGTAAGCTGAGAGTAGCTGTCATTGATGAAGGGCGTGACATTGATAAAAGGAATTGTTTTATCGAAGAAGTAAATTATTGTACAAAATGCACTCCATGCAACATTATGAAAGGAGTGGGCGGTGCTGGTGGATTAAGTGATGGCACTTTAAATCTTAGACCGGACATTGGGGGAAACCTGACAGAGTTAACTCATGATGAAAAATATTCTTGGCAATTGGTATGGGAGGCAGATGAAATTTTTGTTAAACACGGTGCAAACAAAAATCTTCACAAAGGAAAGGAAGAGAAAATTAAAGCATGGGAATTAAAAGCAGCACAACATGGCGTTAAGTTTATTCCGATAATTCAAAGACATATCGGCTCGGATTACACTAAATCCGTGATTAAAAGCATAAAAGATTATCTGATTAACAAAGGAGTGGAATTCTTGTTATTAACTAAAGTTTTGGAATTTGACGAAGGAAAAGTCACTATAACCCAAAATTCAACGATTGAAGTGATTAAATGTAAGTATATAATTGTAGCACCTGGAAGAAGCGGTGCGGATTGGTTTAGTCAGATTGCCAAAAAAATTGATATGAACACAAAATATGGTCCTATAGATGTTGGAGTTAGAGTTGAAGTTCCCGCAATTATTATGGAACCCATAACGAGAATCAATCATGACCCCAAATTTCATATATTTACCCCAACTTATGACGATTTCGTAAGAACATTCTGTACAAATCCGTATGGCTTTGTCGTTAAAGAGAAGTATGATGATTATGTTGGAGTGAATGGACATTCAATGATTGATAAGAAGAGCGACAATACAAATTTCGCTTTTTTAGTGAGAGTTAATCTTACAGAACCAGTGGAGAATACCACACGTTATGGGAAGAGCATAGCCAAATTAGCTACCACAATAGGCGGCGGAAAACCTATTGTTCAACGACTGGGTGATTTAAAAGAGGGCAGAAGGAGTACTCCCGAGCGGCTTCTAAAGAATCACACAAAAGGAACTTTGAAAGACACCACCGCTGGTGATATCGCAATGGCATTACCTCATAGAATTGTGACAGACATTATTGAAGGTCTGGAAAAATTGGATAAGGTTGTAAATGGAATTGCAAATGGGAACACTTTGATTTATGCGCCTGAAATAAAGTACTATGCATCAAAGGTTGAAATTAACGAGAATCTTGAAACCTCAAAAGAAAACATTTTTGTTGCAGGTGACGGCGCAGGGCTTACCAGAGACTTGATTAATGCAGCGGCAACAGGGTTGATGAGTGCAAGAGGGGTTTTGATAAAAGAGAAATTATTTTCACAGAAGGATTTCAAGAAAAACAAAAATTTCAAAAAGCTGATTGAAGAAAGCTTATAAGGGATCGTTAACCCATTTAACCCATCAAAGCGCGATTCAAAACAAAAAGGGGCTTTTGTTTAATTAAAACTTCAACTTGGGGTTTGATGTGGTGTTCAATTCGTGAAGAGCTTTAGAAATGAATGGGCCCGACCAGATTCGAACTGGTGACCTTCGCCTTGTAAGGGCGACGTCATAGCCTCTAGACTACGGGCCCGTTTCAATCAAAGAGATTTGCTTTGATTTAAAAAATTTTTGTTGGGTAGATATGCGATTTGCATATAATTTTGTGCACACTTTCTAAAAATAAATAAAAGAATTTATAAATTATTTATATTCTGTTTAATCTCTTGAAGATGAACCTTAAAGGAAGGGATATAATTTCTTTAGATGATTTAAGTGATGGGCAAATTCTTTATCTGCTGAAAAAAGCTGAAGAATTTGAAAAAATTGAAGAAAGAGGAGGATGCGAACTTCTTAAAGGAAAAATTCTTGCAACTCTTTTTTTTGAACCATCCACGAGAACAAGACTCTCTTTCGAGGCAGCAATGCATCGGCTTGGTGGGAGAGTGATTGGTTTTTCTGGAAAAGAAGGAACTTCGGTAAGGAAGGGAGAGAATCTTGCTGACACAATAAGAACGGTTGAGAATTATTGTGACGCAATCGTTATTAGGCATCCTGTCGAAGGGAGTGCAAAACTAGCTGCTGATTTTTCTTCAATTCCGGTAATAAACGCAGGTGATGGAGCACATTTGCATCCTACACAGACCTTACTTGATTTATACACTATAAAGAAAGAAAAGAAAAAATTTCAGGGATTGACGGTTGCGCTTGTTGGAGACTTAAAGTATGGCCGCACAGTTCATTCACTCTCAAAAGCGCTTGCAAGGTTTGATGCTAATTTGATTTTGGTTTCACCTGAACAGTTAAGGATGTCTCCTGAGTTCGTATCAAAACTCAAACGCGATTATCATGTTGAAATAAAAGAGGAAACGAAAATTGAAAAAGTAATAAAAGAGATTGATGTAATGTATGTCACAAGGATTCAAAGGGAAAGATTTCCTGATTTAACAGAATTTGAAAAAGTAAAAGGATTATACAAAGTTACTTCGTTGTTATTAAAAAATGCAAAAGAGGGCTTAATTATTATGCATCCTCTACCAAGGGTTGATGAAATAAGTCCTGATGTGGATAAAACAAGACATGCAATTTATTTTAAACAGGCATATTACGGCATTCCTGTTAGAATGGCAATACTTGCCTGCCTTATAAAAGGTGAATAAAGAATGGAAGAATTAAGAGTTAAAAAAATAAAAGAAGGCACTGTTATAGATCACTTGCCCCCAAATTCGGCTTTAATCATTTTAAAAGTTTTGGGCGTGGAAAAGAATTATGAAAATATTATTTCAGTTATTATGAATGTCAAAAGTAAAAAGAGAGAAATTAAGGATATCATTAAAATTGAAGGGAAATTTTTAGAGCCTGATGAAACTGGAAAAATCGCTTTAATCGCTCCCGCTGCAACCATAAACTTGATTAAAAACTTTGAAGTCATTAAAAAGAGCAGAGTTGAACTTCCTGATGAAATCAATGCTCTTATAAAATGCGCAAATCCTAATTGCATTACTAATCAAAAAGAACCAATCACGAGTTCATTTATTGTTGAACGGAAAGAGCCCGTCTTGTTAAGATGTAAATTCTGCGAGCGTGTGATGGATAAAAAATTAATTGAACAACATTTTTTAGGGTAAGTCTTAAAACAAGCTGAATAAATCTCAAAAATTGAAACTAATCAATAAAATCAACAAATAAAATCAACACTTTCACAAAAAATTACAGTGTTGATGGTTTATTGTATTTTGTTTAGTATTTAGTAAAATTTAAATATGCCTAATTGAGCAATTCTGATTATGACATTAAAAGCAGTTCTTTTAATATTGGACGGGTTAGGTGATTTTCAATACAGGAAGCTGGGAGTCAAAACCCCGCTTGAAGCGGCAAGGGCAAAAAACCTGAATTTAATGGCGAAAACAGGAGAAACAGGTTTTATGTTTTCAATAGCTCCTGGGGTAATTCCTGGTAGCGATACAGCTCATCTTTCTATTTTTGGTTACTCTCCGAAAAAATATTATTTTGGTCGAGGATTGTATGAAGCTTTAGGTGCCGGTGTTGAATTGAAAGAACAAGATATTGCATTCAGGGCAAACCTGGCAACCATAGAAAATAATGTTCTTGTAGACCGGAGAGCCGGAAGGAAAAGTGATTTCTTAAAGAGTTTGTTTGAGGAACTTAATGGAATTTCAGTTGAAGATGTTACAATAATTGCAAAACATAGTTCAGAACATCGAGGAGTTGTAGTCCTAAGAGGTCCGGGATTATCAGACAAAATTAGTGATGTTGACCCTCATAAAGTCGGTGTGCCAATCAGTTATTGTCATCCTCTTGATGATTCTGAGGAAGCTAAGAAAACTGCAAGAATAATTAATCATTTAATGCATTCGGCTAATGAAATCTTAGAGCGTTCTAAGAATAATGCGCTTAGGAAAGACCACGGTTTGCTTCCCGCGAATGCTTTATTACTTAGAGGAGCAGCAAAATATCATACAGCTGAACCGATTTATGAAAAAACAAAAGCGAAGTTTTCCTGCGTAGCTGGTGGAGCGTTATACAAAGGTGTAGCTAAGTTTGTTGGAATGGATGTAGTGGATGTCCCGGGGGCGACTGGTGATAAATTTACTAATTTAAGGGCTAAACTAGAAGCAGCAATTAAGGCGAAAGAGAATTCAGATGTTGTTTTCTTGCATATAAAAGCTACAGATTCGTTCGGCCACGATGGTGATTATGTCGGGAAAAAACAATTCATAGAAAAAGTTGATAGAGAAATTATTTCGGGATTGATGAAAAACTTCGATGTTATTGTGGTTACTGGAGATCATTCAACTCCGTGCAAGAGAAAGGAGCATTCAGGGGATGCCGTTCCATTGCTTATTTGGGGTGAAAACTGTCGAGCAGATAAAGGAACCTTCTCAGAAACAAACCCAAGCCCTACCTTGTTCATTCGCGGTGAAGATTTAATCAATATTATCCTTAACAAAATTGAATTGTTAAAGAAGTATGGTGAGTAACTTTGGGTAAGAAAATCCTTGAGCGGGAAATTTATACTCGAAAACTCCAGAGATTAAGACTTTATTCTGGAGAAAAGGTTGTTCTTGTGAGAGATTTTGGTCCTGTAAAATTTTGGACAACTAAAGAACATCCATTAAACATAGAATTATTGCGCGACAAATCCTACTCAGACATAGAAAGATTATTCAGAGAAGGCATGATTCCTTTGAAGAGTTATGATGAAACGCTTAAAACAAGACATTCCACATACTTTAATCGAAGATGGTTCGTCAGCGACGCTATACCCGTTCATCACGGCCTTGATTTTTTCAATCCTGCTTCATTGAACACTCTTGTTTCCACAGTGCTTTTATTGTTTACTTCAGCTTTGGTGTTTTTGAGGGGATTTGATTCCCTCACTGGAAGTTTTATTACCTCAGAATTCTTTTACAGGGTTAACCCATCCCTTATGATTTTGTTGTACATTTCATTAGCATATTTTATAGTTTCAGCAGTTTTACTGAAAAGACATACCAAAAAAATTAAAGAAAAAAACGAGTATTTTATGAAAAATTAAAGTTACTTCTTCTTTAGCAGGGCATCAAATATTGAATCTAATTCCTGCCCAACCTCGCAAATCCTGTCAAACATTTCATTGACTTGTTTTTTTAATTCAGAAGCAAGTTTTTCTAAAGACTCACTGATTAAGAAGTATCTGTTTCCTTGAGAATCTATTATTCCCGCATTTTCGAGTTTTTTTAAATGATGAACTACCGTTCCTCTGCTCACCTTCAATTTAATAGAGAGATCTTCGCTACTTACCGCTACGTGATTTTTAGAATTTCGTAACAATTCTAAGAAAATTCTGAAACAGGTTTTATCCCTGTCCCTAAGCGAAAATAATCCCAAAGAAAGTGCGAACCATTGAATTAAAGTGTTAACCCGCTTATCTTCGGGCGGAATTGCATTGACAAAAGTGATTTCTCGTATTCGGCTCATAAATTTTAAATTATTATTTTTCTTTATAAATTTTATCCACATTCAATTGTATTCAATTTTAAAAAAATTCATAAACTCTATTTTGTTTTCTAAAGCGGTATCTAAACTGATACCTTGAAATAAGATGAAATAGAATCTTTAAAACGAAATTTTAAAATGAAATCTTTGAAAACTAAAAGTCATCGGCATTCTACTCCGAAAGCAGGAGTTTTGTTTTCTGGTGGTAAGGACAGTGTGTATGCTTTTCATTTAGCAAAGTTATCGGCGTTTGATGTAAAATGTTTAATTAAATTAATTCCGTCATCTAATGAATCGATGATGTTTCATTATCCCTTTACCAAAGGTATTGATTTTGAAAAGATTTTAGGACTTCCTTTGATTGAAGTGTTGATTAACGAGGATGATGAACTTGATAAATTAAAAGAAGCATTATCAAAAGCTAAAATACAATACGATATCAACTATGTTTTCACGGGGGCGATGGATTCAGAATACCAGCGGATGAGATTTAATTTTGTTTGCGAAGAATTAGGCCTTAAGACAATTTCTCCATTATGGCGCAAAGACCAAAAAAAAATGATAAGGGAGCAGGTTGATGTGTTTTCAGTTCAGGTGGTTTCAATCACAGCCTTAGGTTTAAATAAAGAGCTTTTAATAAAACCGCTTGATGAAACCGCGCTCAATAAAATTTATCAGAGTAAAACTGTTACAAACAAGGCCTTTGAAGGAGGGGAAGCAGAAACTCTAGTTTTAGATGCTCCTGAATTTAAATATCGTGTATTGCTAAAAGATAAGACAATCTCAAGTGAAAGCGAATATCAGCATTATCTTAAGGCAAAATTAAAGTTGATGAAAAAATGATATTGAAAAATTGTAAGTATATAATTACTCAAAATAAGGATAGGAAGATTCTTGATGATTTCGATATTTTGATTAAAGGTAATAGGATTAAAAAAATTTCTAAGGCAACCTTAAAGGAGGACTTTAGCGAAAATGAAGAAGTTATTGATTGTTCTGAGAAGATTATTCTGCCAGGATTAACGAACGCCCATTCTCATGTAGCCATGACAATCTTTCGAGGGTTTTATGACGACCACGAACTCTTTGATTGGCTTGGAAAAATAAATCCTATCGAGGATAAACTTACTTTTGAGATGGTTTCTGTTGGTGCAGAAGTTGGCATTATGGAGATGTTGTCAAGGGGCATCGTCGCATTTATTGATACCTATTATTTCCCTCAGGCAACTCTTGAAGTTTCGCAGAATTATGGAATTCGTTTAGTTTCAGGAAGAGTTTTAGTGGCTGATTTGAAAAAACGAATGGAAGAAAATGATGCTCTTATAAAAAAGCAGAACGGGTTATACAAAGTTATAGCAGATGCTTATGCGATTTATGCAAATAGCATTGATAACTTTAAGCTTATTAGAGACTATGCTAAGAAGAGAAATTTAAGAATCAACATACACGCTGCGGAAACAAGGCAGGAAGTTTTTAACTGTTATAAAGAGAACGGAAAGTATGTTATTGAATACTTGGATAGTTTAAACCTTTTAAACAATGCAGTTTTAGCCCACTGTGGTTGGGTTACCAAGAGTGAAATTTCAATATTAAAGAACAGAAATGCGGTTATTGTTCATAATCCTGCTTCAAACATGAAATTGGCTACGGGCGCGTTTTTTCCGTATTCAGTTTGTAAATCTTTAGATGTTCCTATTGCATTGGGAACTGACGGAGCAGCAAGCAATAATTCTCTGAACCTTTTTGATGAGATGAAATTAATGGCTTTGCTTAACAAGAATAATCATTGGGATGCATCTGTCATTAACGCTCAGGAGGTTTTAGATTCATCAACGATTAATGGCGCTAATGCGACCGGATTTGACAACGGTTCAATTGAAGAAGGCAAATTGGCAGACCTGATTGCAATAGATGCGAATACAATAGAATTGCAGCCTCTGACAAAAGAAAATCTTGTAAGCAATTTGGTTTATGCTTACAATTCGCCGGTTGATTTTACTATTATTGACGGAAGAGTTGTTTTTAAGAAAGAGTTTTTAGAAGAATGGAAATGGAAAACTAAGAGATTATCGCAAAAAATAAGGAGATTTTTTAAGAAAAATTTATAAAAAAACATTTTTCTCAAGCAACTGTTGCCCCTGTAGCTCAGCGGCTAGAGCACCAGCCTTGTAAGCTGGGGGTCGCGGGTTCAAATCCCGCCGGGGGCTTTCATACATTTTCTAATATAACAGTATCTCTTGTTTAGCTTGGGTTTGATAATTTCTAGATCTATTGGGATCTCTTTACTAAAGTAGGAGAATATAAATCGCCACCCTAAATGATATATGAGGATTGTTCAATTTCTTGGATTGTTTTTATCCCTATAAATTAACAGAAATCACTTTTTGTATACAATACTAGAATATGCCTCTCCTTGCACAAGGCCTGCATGTATACTTAAAAATACGAGAAAAAATAGTATTAAATAGTCCCAGAATGTAACCCTATCACGGAAAAGTAAAAGAATGGGAGCAACTATAAAATGACCTATCAACCAAGTGACAGGGATTGATATAAAAAAAGCAGTAATCAGATTTTTCCTCGCAAGATCTTGGACAGCCTTTTGACGTTTCTCATCTTCAAGTTTCCGCTTTTCAACTGTTCTTTTCCTAGCGTTAGATATTTTTACCCTGGCTTTGCGCAAATCTGCGCTTCCTCTTTTAGGCATATCTCTATCAACTGTTTAAAAATTTATAAAATTTTTGATGTAAGTTTCTGCTTTGCACTTCCCTTTAGAACACTTTATGTAAAAGAATTGAGTTTCTTAAGGCGTGAGTAACTTTAAATTTAAATATTAGCAGGATCAATGGTAAAAACATAGGTATTTGGGCAGATTAACCCCATTTCAATTGCTTTAAGATCAGCTTTTGAAATTGCATCTAAACAATCTCCAAAAGTTACAACTAATTTAAACCTATCTTTAGGAAACTGTTTTAGATAGGTTACCCATCT
>Ga0190359_1001037_pt1 | contig 18124 bp, 12 predicted proteins | sample 48721823_MG_FD_161269 | JGI IMG/M metagenome (GOLD analysis project Ga0190359, IMG submission 161269) | Hydrothermal vent microbial mat bacterial communities from Southern Trench, Guaymas Basin, Mexico - 4872-18-2-3_MG | ecosystem: Environmental > Aquatic > Marine > Hydrothermal vents >... | reverse complement strand
CCTAAAAAAACATTGATCCTGTTCAATCCGATTGAGAGCTCCTCAATGGACTTGAAATTCGAAATATGAAGATCCTTTCTCATTTTATCACTCTATTAATCTTATAATCAACCGTTATCATATTTTATTCTTTCCGAAAGGGGGCTCGGTTGAAACCTCTCTTCCATACAACGAAAGTACAATGGTATCCCCCCTTCATTTCGGTTTTGAGTCGTGCAGAAAGTGGAATTGCATGATCCATCATGCATACTCAACACCATGTTCATGGCATCAATGGAAGATGTCCACATCATCTCTCTGGAAAAGGTATGGTTCTGGTTAGATCGAAATCCTCATCCTTTCCCCTCAGGGGAAGCTCGACGGGTCTTCTCTCCAGTGCGGAGATGTGTGCCGCCTGCATGACCTCGACCGTGAGCCGTCCCTCGGTGCTGTTCACCGCTATGCGGCTGTTACCCCTCAGGGTCTCCACGACGTTCCTGAGAACCTTGTCATGATTGGACATGGAACCCTGGTACCCGCCCTTGTAGGTGTTGGGGGGCCTGCCGGGAGGAAGCTCGGGTCTCTCCACGCCCTCCACATTCCATTCCGTCAGTTCGTTCAGGTATTTCCCCCCCACCTTGATGGAGCCCTTCCTTCCGAGAACGGTGATGGAACCTTCCAGGTTCTGACCGAAGGCTGCCGTTGTGTAGTTCATCACGGCCACGGCTCCGTTCTCGAACTCCATCCTGATGGTCCCGGTGTCCTCGGTCTCGATGTACGGATGGTCCACGTTTTCCATGAACGCCTCCACCCTGACGGGTTTTCCACCTATCCATATTATCAGATCGACAAAATGGGAGGACTGTGTGAAGAGGGCACCTCCGTCCAGTTCGAGAGTGCCCCTCCATTTCGAATCCTCGTAATAGGACCTCCTCCTGTTCCAGAAAACATCGGATGATATCAGGAATACCTCGCCCATCCTTCCCGTATCCAGCATTTCACGCAGCGCTGCAACGGGAGGATTGTAACGGTTCTGTTTCACGAGAAAATACTTCCTGCCGGTCCTTCTCTCCGCCTCTATTACCCTGTCGGCATCCTTCAAAGACAGCGCCATGGGTTTCTCGGAGAGGGCATGTTTGCCCGCCTCCATGGCCATAACCGACATGTCGGCATGGAGCCCCGACGGGGTGCATATGTCCACAACGTCCACATCATCATCGTCAAGGACCTCCCGAATGTCGGTGCAGTGCCTGCATCCCGCCATCTCCGCGCCCTTTTTCGCCCTCTCCTCATCCTTATCACAGACGTAGTGGACGACCGCTCCCTCCACCTCACTCAGAAAGGCCACATGTCTGGAACCTATGTTCCCGTAACCGATAACGGCGAACCTTACATCACCTTCCGACATCGGCGCTCTAACGGAAGTTGCATATTTAAACCCGCCCCCGAGTCCTCCGGACTCACGAGCTGCGGAAGAAGTCCAGCACCGCTTCTATGACCGCATCCTGCTCCTCCGGCGTCAGGAGGGGATGCATGGGAAGGGACAGAATCTCGTTCACGAGCGACTCCGTTTCCGGAAGCTCCCATCTCCCCTCGATGTATGGCATCCGATGAACGGGTACGCGATAGTGGATCCCGGTCGAGATCCCCCTGTTCTTAAGGTGGGTCCTCAGCTCGTCCCTTCTCGAGGTCCTGATGACATAGAGGTAATAGACGTGTCTGGCCCAATCCCTCTCAACGGGCACCCTCGTATCGCCCACCCCTTCGAGCTCCCTGCTGTACCTTTTTGCTATCTCCCTTCTTCTCTCTATCCATGATTCCATGTGCTCCAGCTGCACGATGCCGATGGATGCCAGAATCTCGGGAAGCCTGAAATTGAACCCCGGCATCGAGGATATGTCGCGTTCACCCTCGTAACGTCCGTGATTCTTCAGGGCCTGGAGGTTCAGGTAGAGCTCCTCGTCCTCGCATGTGATCATCCCCCCCTCGCCTCCCACGGTCACTATCTTGGAGGGGAAGAAGGAGTAGCATGTCATGTCCCCGATGGCACCCACGTCGGTGCCCCTGTATGCGGCACCGTGTGCCTGGGCCGCATCACCTATCAGGGCTATCTCCCTGTCCTCGGCAAGGTCGACGAAGGCTCCCATGTCCGCAGGGTGGCCGTATATGTGAACGGGTAGAACCGCCTTCGTGGAATCCGTTACGGCATCGGAAGCTTTCTCCGGGTCCATGGTCATTGTTTCCGGGTCCACGTCCACGAAAACGGGTCTCGCCCCGTAATGGTAGAATCCGTTCAGGGATGCAACGAAGGTGTGCGAGGGCATGAGGACCTCGTCTCCGGGGCCGAGACCAAGGGCCCTGAAGGCAAGCATCAGGGCGGTGGATCCCGACGAGCAGCTCACGGCGAAGGGGGACCCCACCATGGAGGCGAATTTTCTCTCCATCTCGGTTGCCATCGGCCCCTTGACGTACCTCCCCGACTCGAGCACGGAGAGAACGGATTCCTTTATCCTGTCATTCACGAACATCCTGTTCAGTTCAACCTTCATCGGGAATGCCTCCTTTCGGGACCACGAAGGCGTGGATCGGCAGTGGAATACCTGCCAATCCTATAAAGATGCCCCTGTCAAAGAGGGTCACAACGGGCGGATCTTCTCCTTCCCATCCAGGGCATACCTGTTACCGCACCCGGGGCATATCATGACATCCCCCTTCCTCAGGGGCATCCCGCATTCACAGGCCCAACCGACGGGTCTTGCGGGATTTCCGGCAACTATCCGATGGGGGGGCACATCCCTGGAAACGACGGAGCCGGCTCCCACCAGGCTGTTCTCTCCCAGCTCTATTCCCGGAAGCAGTGTGGCATTGGCCCCCACAACGGCACCTCTTCCCACTACAACGCCTTCCAGATGCTCCTTTGTACGGGGTGAATTGGGATACCGGGCATTGGTCAGGACCACATTCGGACCTATCCAGCACCCGTCCTCGAGCCGGGAGAACTCGGGAATGAACGCCTGGGAATGGATCCTTACACCATTTCCGATCGTCACATGATGCTCCACCACGGAAAGGGTGCCTATGCTGACATCATCCCCTATCCTGTTGAATTCCCTTATGTTCGTCTTGTTTCCGGTCCGGAACCCTCTGCCTATGACATTCCCGGCATAGATCACGGTGTGAGAACGGATCACGGCCCCGTCACCTATAATCGTTCTCGGGTTCGTCTCTTCCCCCATGACAGGCGCTCCGATCACCGCAAAGTCCTCCACAATGCATTCCTTGCCCATTTCAACGTTCTCGTGGACCGCGGCCCTCTCGCTTATCATCGTATCATCCTCCTTCCGATCATCCCTAGCAGCCCGTTCCCCGTTCCTTGGCTCCTCATAGATATTCCTCTATCATCCTTGCAGCCTTCATCGGATGATGCATCCTGATGGCATACTCCCTTGAAAGCTTCCCCCTGCGCGGAAGCTCCTCCCTCATCCTGTCGATCTCGAGCAGTTTCTCCGCCAGTCCGCCGGGCGGGGCGGATATTATCGGTATCTCTTCCGGATAAAGGGTACGGTCTATGTTGCAGATCACCGGAATGGCCCTGAGCATTGCCTCTATGGAAACCACTCCGTGGATCCTGTAATCCGGGGACATCCAGTCTATGCAGAGATCCGAGGCCTCGAGCCTCTTCATGGCATCGGCGACGGGGACGTTCTCCACTATGTCAAGTTCGACCCTGGCACCCCTTTCCCTTGCCTCCTCCACGGCCTTCAGCACGAAGTCCGTCCCCTTCACTTCCCTTACCGAGGGGAGATGGACTATCCTGAGAGGAGCTCCCCCCTCCAATCCGGCCATCCTTGCCTCCCAGTCCACGGGTTCCACTCCCTCGACGAATACCGGATTCGGTATGTGTATGAGCTCCCTGCCGCCAACATGGCCGGAGAAAGCGAGCAGGTCCGGTGTCGACACGAAGATCCTCTCGGCAAGCATGTGGAACGAGGTCTGGATATCGGACCTCAGCTCGGAACCGTGATAATGGGCGAAGAACCTCTTTCTCAACACCTTGAGGGGGGCCATACCGACTCCCGAAATACCTATCCCTCCGTGAACGTGGATCAGATCATACCCCGGTGCCAGGGCCATGAGCTTGAGAAATATCCCCTTGACACCCTCCGCTGTGTGGTCCGGAGCTCTCTGATATGGATTGGGCTGTGCAAGAAGGTCCGATACGTGACCAAGCTCCCTCTGAGCCCTCGACAGGAGGTAACCGACGGATGCCTGGTTGTTCACATGGAGGATCCTCATCCATGTCCCGATTGCATTGTTGGCAAATAACGATATTGATTGTTCCCCCATCCTCACACACAAATATAATCAAGGCCATGCGGGATTCATGGACATGGGGAGAACCATCCTCACCGGAGACCTCATCCTGCCCGACGGTCACGAGAGATGCACCATCGGTGTCGTGGATGGCAGGATAGAGTACGTTGACATTGGAGAGACCGTCAGGGATGGAGACGGTGAGGTCGTGAGGGGATCGATCTACCCCGGTCTTTTCGACATGCATGCGCATCTGGGAGATCATGGCGCAAGAGGTCATCTCCCGCCCTCCCTGGAGGATACCGTACTTCCCGGGGGGCTCAAACACCGCTTTCTGGAGAACGCGTCCGGAGCTTCCCTCCTCTCCTCCATCAGAGCCTCCATAAGGGAGCTGTCGACGGGCACCACCCGGGTCCTTGATTTCAGGGAGGGGGGGATCGAGGGTGTGAAGGTCCTGAGGGCAGCATCAGAAGATACGGGACCCAGGATACATCCCCTCGGAAGGCCGGAAAAGGGAGATGACCCGGAAACGCTGATAGATACCTCCGACGGTCTTGGAATGCCCTCTCTGGAGAGCTGTACCCCGGAATTGAGGGAGCTCTGCAGGAATGAAGGGAAGGTATTTGCCCTGCATGCCTCCGAACTTTTCAGGGAAGATATGGACAGGCTTCTCGAACTTGACCCGGACCTCGTGGTGCATATGGTTTCCGGAACCCGGGACGATTGGAAGGCGCTTGCCGAAAGGAATATTCCGGTGGCGGTATGCCCCCGGGCAAATCGGACCTTCTCCCTCGGTGTGCCCCTCCCACGGATGATGGACGAGGGGCTGATGATCGGTCTGGGAACGGACAATGCCCTCTCGGTCAGACAGGACATGTTCAGGGAGATGGAGGAGGCGTGGATGCTGCTCAGAACCGCCGGCATGGAGGGCAGCGAGGCGGCTTACAGGGTTTTCATGATGGCTGCGGGAGCCTCACTTGCCGGATCATCCCTCCTGAACAAGCTCCCTGGAGGGGGCAGGATGTGGGGGAGCGGATGGCCCCGTGTGGGAGATGAGGCACATCTTCTCATCATCGATACCGGGGTCGGCGAGATGACCGCCGATCCCGTATCCCACATCGTGAGGTTCGCGGGGAGCGAGGATGTTCTGTGGACCGGACCGTGGTCGAAAACCCCTCCCCGCAGACGTCTCAAAAGCCTTTAATACCAATTCCAAGATGGCTAGTGAACCGGAGGTACGAACCCATGAACATCTCGGAAGTAATGGTCCCGGAACCCATAGTTGCAAGACTACCCACAACAAGGGATGAGGTACTCTCCCTGCTTGTAAAGAACAAGAGGACAGGTCTACCCGTTGTCGACGAGAACAACAAGGTTCTGGGGATGATCACCAGAAAGGATATCTTCGATAACCCGGAGGAGGAACAGGTGGCGGTTCTCATGGAATGGGATGTCCCGACGGCATCTCCCAACACGACCTTGGAGAAGGCGGCAAGGTTGATGTTCGAGGAAAACATCCGGAGGCTGCCCGTTGTCAGAAAGGGAGAGATCGTCGGCCTCATCACACCCTCCGATATGCTGAAGGTCGTGGAGAAGAGGAAGATAGACCTTCCGGTGGAGGATCTCATCCGCTCCCACACCGTATGCATCCACAAGTGCACTCCCGCAAACGTTGCAGCCACCATGATCAATCTGTCAAAGGTCTACGCCATGCCGGTTCTGGACGATGATGCCGAACTCTGCGGACTGGTGACCGACCGGGACCTTTTCGACTTCAAATACCTCGGGGAGAACGTCACTCTCACCACACTCGGGATATCGGAGGATGAGGATTCCTGGACCTGGGAGGGGCTGAGGAACGTGATGAACCTCTACTACCAGGAGGCAAAGATCGACCTTCCCAGGGATCCAATAGAGAAGTTCATGTCAAGGGATCTGTCCACAATCTACAGAAGGGCCCCCGTATGGGAGGCCGCCAGGACGATGAGAAGGAAGGATTACGACCAGATGCCCGTCGTTGACAAGGATGACCACATCCATGCGATGATATATGATATGGACCTGCTGAGAACACTCTTCGATTGAGTGACGACACGGTCGTGGTTGGATTGACCTCGATAGATCTTGAGAAGGATGCATGTGTGAAGGGTCTCACAACCCGGACCATAGGCCGCATCATCCACTTTCACGACGTTGTGACATCCACCAACGAACTGGCCCGGGAGATGGCGGAAGGAGGGGCCCGGGAAGGAACCGTCATCATTGCAAACTCCCAGAGCGAGGGAAAGGGGAGGAATGAAAGAAGGTTCCACTCCCCCAGGGGTGGGATCTATCTCTCCATCGTGCTCAGACCCAGCCTGGGACCCGACGAGATTTCCGTGCTCCCCCTGGTGATGGGGCTCGCAGTATCCAAGGCCATACAGTGCACGACATTCACCGAGGCAAGACTGAAATGGCCGAATGATGTGCTCATCGATGGAAAGAAGGTTTCGGGCATCATGACGAGATCGTCCGTCAAGGGAAGAAACGTGGAACATGTCATTGTCGGAATAGGCATCAACGTCAATACATCGCTGGATGATCTCCCCGAAGATATCAGGCAGAGCTCCACATCCCTCAGGGATGTCTCCGGAACGGATATAGACCCGAACCAGTTCGCAAGAGACCTGCTCTATTTCCTGGATCTCGTTTACTCCCAGTTCATCGACGGACAGAAAGAGGACCTTCTGGACCAGTGGAGCAGCAGATCCGATACTATCGGTGAGGAGGTAAGGGTCCTGACCAGCGGGGGGGATGTTTTCGGGAGGGCCCTTGGACTCGACCAGACGGGTGCACTTGTCGTCAGGACCGACAGCGGACTCGAAAGGATCTCGTCGGGGGACTGCATCAAATTGAGCGCATGAAAGGTTCGATTAGACCGTTTTCGGCCCGAGTTATATCTATGGATCAGGTTGAAAAGAGTGGGGGCATGGCCCCCACTTCCTTACCGTTTCATACTCTTTACTGCTGCTGCTCTTCGGGCGGAGGCAGGTATGTCGGGTCCTGGCCTTCCTGAGGCTGTGTCGGGGGAACCGCTCCGGGTACCGCCGGTTCGGGAGCTGCCGGAGGCTGCTCCTCCGGGGTGCCGGGCGGCATCTCCGTGGGTGGAGCCTGCATGGGCTGCTCTTCCATTGCCGGAGGCTGATAGGCAGGTGCAGGTGGCTGTTCATAGCCCGGCTCGGTGGGGGGCTGCTGCTCATATCCAGGCACGGGAGGCTGTTCCTGATATCCCTCCACCGCACCTTCCTGCGGAGGAGCTCCCTCCGTTTCCGCTGAGGGCAGGGCCTCGTATGATGGCACCCCCTCCCCTGCGGAAGGCAGGGCCGGTCCCGTGGTCTCCGGATAGGGTGTCCCGGACATCAATGCCTGGAGCTTTTCCTGGGCCATCAATGCCTCCTCCTGCTGCTTGGCAACCAGAGCCTCGTGTTCCTGTTCCACCTCCTTGGCAGTGTCGGAGAGCTCATCCTTTCTGAACACCAGGAAGAGTATCACTGCGATGACGATAACCGCTATGATGGCAAGTATCAATATCAGACCCCACTCCTCGAAGAAGGTCTTCTCTGTCTGTTCCGCAAACTGGATCGACTCCGCGGTAACGTTCACCATGATCTTTATGGAGGATTCCTCGTAGAGACCCATCGAATCCCTCACCCTCACCCGTATCTCGTATTCACCCGATACGGGGAACTCGGCCTCGACGTTCTCGAACCCTATGTTCTCGATCCATCCCTCTCCGAAGTTCCAATCATATTCGAGATGTTCTTCCGAGTCGGGTATGTGAAGGTCCGGATCGTCTGCCGGCGAAGCCGAGAAAGTTATCTTGTTCGCGCCGGGCGGAAGCTTGACAACCTCTCCGTTCGTGTGGGAGATTATCTCCGGAACGGTCGGAGCGTCGTTCCTGTTCTCGACGAGAAGTTTTATGGGTGTCGATGAGGAAAGCCCGGCTTCATCCGTGACGGTGATGTTGAAGATATGTTCTCCCACAATGGCGTTCTTCAGGAAGACGGACATTCTGCCGGTGGTCCTCTCGAACATGAAGTCGTCCTCATCCAGGATCCCTTCACCGATGACATCCAGGAAGTTCGTTGAGAACTCGTAGGAATCACCGTAAAGCTCATCGGGGTCGTAACCCTTCACCGTGATGACGGCGGTCGCGCCCTGGATGTCCTGAACAAGGGATATGGAACCCTTTTCCACCACCTTGTCGTTTACCTCGGTGATGACAGGAGCATCGTTCACACCTTTCACGGTTATATTCACCTGAATTGTGGGATTGTCCTCGGCGTGGGGCTTGGAGTCAAGCGCTTCGATGATCAGGTAATCCTTGCCCATCCAGTTCGGATCCGGTATGAAGGTGATCGCGTTCGTCACCTTGTCTATCTCCGCACCGACGTTTCTCTGTATCTTCACGTTGAAAGAGAGATCGTCACCGTCCCTGTCCGTGAACAGTGCCGACAGGTTGATGAGTCCTGTTGCAGGTTCATCCTCGTTAAGTTCTATCTCGACATAATCCACAAGAGCCTGCGGGACGAAGTTCACAACCTGGGTCTCGAGGGTCACCGGAACACCGTATTCGATACCGTCGAACGGCTTGATTACCGCCCTTATCTTGTCGCCCTCGAAAGTAAGATTGTGGTCCAGTATGAACTGGTTCGAACCCGACATGATAATGATCCAGGTGTCCTCCCTGAAGGCATACCATTCCACCAGATAGGTGATGTTATCGACGGGATTGGTGTCAGAATCCGTCGAAGCATTGTCTATCCGAACCTCAAGGTCCACAAGTGAAGGGACCGGGGCTTCAACGAAGGAAGCCACCGGGGATGTTGGGGGAGTGTTCACCGTCCTGAAGCTGAACACCGTGGTGTCGCTGAGGCCCCATGGATCGAATGCAACCACCTCGACCCAGAATTCGTGGTTGTATCTCAGGTTCTTACTGAACATGTACTGGGGATTGTGGACAATTGCGTCGACGACCACGTGCTGTCCGGTGCTCATGTCATCCTGCCACACGTTTACCTTGTATCCTATCTTATCCTGATTCCAGTCGTAAGGAGGAAGCCATGTCAAAAGGGGCCTGTTCTGATGAGTGATTGTCGGCTGGTTTCCCGGCGGGAACGGAAGCGACGGGGCCCTGTTCTCAGCCAGGTACACCACCTCATGATGGTCCTCCGTGTTCGGAAGGTCGGGTTCCCAGAAAGGTATGTAGTTCTCCTTGGCCACCGTAAGATTGACCGGCATGTAGCTGGTCATCCCCGAACCATCGATCATGTACTGCGGGGAATCAACCGCTGCGGTGCCGTCGAAGAAGGTTTCTTCCGATGCCAGGGCCTCCCCTTCATCGGAATATATCACCATGTTGGCATCGGTCACCGGGGCAAGGGTAACGTTGTTCATGACCTCCACGGAAACCCTCCAGTAATGCCAGAATTCGGAATCCCTATCCTGTATCGTGACCTTGGAGGAAGGTGTTCCGCAAGAAAAGGCCTTTCCCGTTGAAGCATCGTTCAGGATGAAGTCCATGGTGTTCCCGGAGAATTCGGAGGTCCGCACGGTGAAGTTCGCCCCGTATCGACCGAACAGGGCGCTGCCCGATGATCCGGTGACACTAATATTCTGGAACCTTGCAACTTCGCCTCCGTAAATTTTCACGGCATCCTTGTTGTTCGTGAAGTTGCAGAACCTCACATTTGCTGTTTTATCTCCCCTGAGATCGAGAATCATCGCAGTGTTCGACGAATGACTGTCGAAATTGTTTTGCTGGACAGCGACGTCATCCACTCTTGAAAACAGGCCTATCTCGTTGGAGAAGAAGGTGTTTCCTCCCAAGGAGAGGGCACCGGATCCATCAAGATTCACTCCCACACCGTTCAATCTTAGATCATTATCCGAGATAGACGGTGCCGCATCCAGGACCTTTATTCCGTAATCGGCATGATGGATGTCACTTGACGAAATGGAGATCGTGGATCCATTTACCGCAAATATATTCCCCAGATCATTCCTGTAAAGCTCCGTTCCCTGAACATATCCCGCGCTACCGTTGGAATAGATACCGTATCTACCGTTATCGTGGATACTTGAATCTACAATATAAGGAGCAGAGTTGGAAGTGGCCGGAAGCCATATCCCGTTACCTCCATTCTCTGCAATCTCGACGTTCTGAATTATTGCTGATACCGTATTAACCAATGCTGTCAACCCTTCCTTTGCGTTATTCTTCACCTCGGAATCGTAGATCTCTATGGACTGTATTCCGCTGGAGGTGGATACCTGCATTATCACCCCTGGCCCCTTGTTGTTGTTGAACGTGGAGTTGCGGAACTTCACCGTTCCCCCGCGTCCTGCTGTGAATCCAGAATTGTTGTTTCCATCGAAATGGCATCTGTTGACAAGCAGCGTGGCGGAATATCCGCTGCCTGTTACTGGATCCAGTTCCAGACCATCCTCGCAACCGGAAATGGTGGTGTCATTCAAATACCCGTCAGCCCCCACAAAGTAAGAGATGCCCTGAACAGGTGCTCCCCTTATCGTTGAATTGGTGATGGTGGGAGAACTCTTGTCACCACCGACAAATATGCCGTACCGGGTGGTGTTGTCAATTGTAACCCTATCTATCCTGGGCGAGAAACCATCACCCTGGCTCTGATAATCCGCCAGATCAGGATTCAGGATCGCGATGGCGTTGCACTCGGTATATTGGATCACGCAATTGTAGATGATTATGTCATCACTGGCACATACGATCCCACCTTCATGGTCCGTGATGTAGCCACCAGTCTCCCCCCACATATAGCCGAAATACGAATTGTTGATCCTGGCGGTCCCCCTCACATAGAATTTCCAGTGTATCCCCCAGGATTCCATTGAAAATGTAATGCCCTGGATGACCTTTTCCCGGTACTGATGGGTTGTGGTATCCTGAGCTGTGAAATTGCAGTTCTGATCGATGTACAGGACACCGCCGTTGTCCACATACAGGCCATATTCGCCATCTGTGGTCCCTCCCCATTTTATCTTTGTATTGTTTATGTAGAGCGTTCCTCCATTGCGTACATATATGTTCGCATTGAGCTCCCAATCCTCATCGGTGATCTCTTTCGTCTCTCCGGATAGAACCTCGTAATCAGTTGTAACAGTGGTTGCTCCGGGACCAAGATCCTGACCATCGCCAGCTCCCTCCACGGAGGTTAGGCTGAAGATAGGAACACCCACTAAGACCAAGACTGACACAGCTACCAAGAACGTTTTTCGAATCATCATATGCCCCACCTGACACACATCTCTATTAGGAAACCTGACCACTTGACACACTGGTGGCAGTAGTTTGGTTGAGCCTGTGAAGTATTATCGTTTTAACATATTTAATTTTCCATGAAGGGAAATGGTGCTGGATTGGCCAGAGACGGGGGGCCATGCGGGGAATGGGTCTCAGATCGTAAGCTCTCCGACCTCGCTCTCAACAGCCTCGAGGAGCCTGCCGGAGGTGATGAGATCGGAAATGGCCCTGATATCCGGATGGAGGGGACGATCCTCCTCCATGAAGTCCACCCTCTCCCTTATCATCTCGTATGCGGCCCCGGTTCCCTTTCCGGGTTTCAGGGGTTTCCTGAAGTCCATAGCCTGTGCCGCCGCCATCATCTCGATGGCCAGCACTCCGACGGCGTTCCTGTTTATCTCCTTCAGATGTCTGATGGCCACGGGGCCCATGGAAACATGGTCCTCCTGGTCCGCGGAAACGGAGATGGAATCCACCGATGCGGGATGGGAGAGGACCTTGTTCTCCGACACCATCACCGCAGCGGTGTACTGTGCCACCATCTGGCCCGAATTCATTCCGGCACCCTCGACCAGGAAGGCGGGAAGTCCGGACAGAGCCGGATTGAGAAGTCTGTTGATATGTCTCTCCGAGAGGTCGCACACCTCGGCCATCCCTATCTTCAGAACATCCGCCGCGATTCCTATGGGCTGTCCGTGGAAGTTCCCCGCCCCGATATGGTCCATCTCGTCGGGGAAGAATATGGGATTGTCCACCACCGAGTTGAGTTCGAGTTCTATCGTATCCCTGGCATAATGCCAGAGATCTATTGTCGGACCAAGGGCCTGGGGTGTACATCTCAAGGAATACCCGTCCTGAACCTTTCCCGACGGATTGGACAGTATCTCCGAATCCCGGAAAAGCCTTCTCAGGTGGGAAGCGACGATGACCTGGCCCCTGTGCGGTCTCAGTGCGTGAACCCTCTCATCGAACGGCTTGACCACCGAATTGAGAGCGTCAAGGCTCATGGCGGAGGCTATGATGGCGTTCTTGATGAGGTCCCTGGAATCGTTGAGGATGAGTGCCATCTGGCCCACCATCACCTGTGTCCCGTTTATCAGGGCCAACCCCTCCTTGTAGGTCGGGGTCACCGGTTCCAGGCCGGCCATCTTCATGGCCTTCTCTCCGGGAACCTTCTCCCCCTCGTAGGTTGCCGTACCCTCCCCGAGCAGTACCTCGGCGATCTGTGAAAGGGGGCTCAGATCCCCCGAGCAGCCGACCGATCCCTTCTCGTAGACGACGGGGGTGACACGACGGTTGACCATCTCGACATAGGTCCTTGCGGTGTCAAGACGCAGCCCCGAATGACCCTTCGCCCAGGTGTTCGCCCTCGCGGCCATTGCGGCCCTTATCTCTTCCGCCGGAAGCTCATCCCCGTAGGAGGCCGAATGTGAGAATACTATCTTCTTCTGGAGCTCCAGTCCCTGTTCCGGTGTGAGGAAAACAGATGCCAGCTCACCTATGCCCGTCGTCACACCATATATCTTCTCACCCCGCGCCACGAGCTCGGTGATCATTTTCTGACACCTCTCGATCCTTGCCCGGGCTTCCGGTGAGAACTCCATCTTCTCACCGCGCCTGGCTATCCTTACGATGTCCTCTATCGTGAGCCCATCACCATCAACGATAACTGTCATCGGATCACTTCCGAAATCAATGGTGTAACCCTGTATCGATAATAACTTTATCGGGTGATGGACCGAAGGCTACCGGGCAGGGACGGAAAGTGAATGGGTGGCGTCGAAAGTGATACGGATTTCCCGGAAGGGAAGGAAGATCCCGGATGGAAACGATTAAGTAATCCCCGGCCTTTCTTCGCCCGATACCATGGAGAACGGAGAAAGAGAAGGCGGGATCTCCCCCCCCAGGTATTCCGTTTCGGTTGTCTTCCGAACCCTGAAAAGGAAAGGTCTGGTGGGAGCTCTGAACGATGAGGAACAGGGGCCGCATGTCCATCTCACTCTTCTGCTTATCACCGTTGTCGTGGTTTCCCTCGGCATAATAATCCTGTCGAAGATCCTTTGATCGCCAGACAACGCTGGCTTTCAGCAATGATTATATACTGATTCCGGGTTTTAGTGTTGGAGGCGGCAAAAATGGCGGAATTCTTTCCACCCTGTCCGAAATGCGAGAAGGGATATCTGATACCTTTTTCAAGGGGTCAGGATATATTCGAACTGTGGAAATGCACCAACTGTGCTTACACGCTTAACAAGAGATAGGATGACAGGGGATGCCACGGTTCCCCGAAGCGGAGGGGGGTTGGACCCATATGCTGTCATTATCATGTTGTGGGCAGCCTGGGGGCTGAACGGACTCATCTTCCGTGATTCATCTCAGATATATCTCGGAACTCCTTCCCGACCTGCGAACGACAAGTTTTCCCCTTCTGCGAAGGGAGTTGATATGATAGTTCGCCACCTGCCTTGTAATGGAGAGACGCTTTGCAACCGCGGTCTGGGAGATGCCCGGATCATCAAGGATCACCTCGATTATCTTCTCTTCCATGTCCTTGGGCATGGCGCTCCCTGCCGGATAGAACCGTCTGAAGATCCCTATCTTCTTCGACCGGACGAGGCCCTCCTTCTCGAGCTTTATAAGGTGATGCGAGAGTGTACCGTTCTTGATATCGAGCATCACTCTCAGATCGGTGAAGCTCATCCCCGGGTACCTCCTTATCGCATCGTAGATCTTCTGTCTGTTCCTGTTCTGAAGAAGCTCCTCCACGGTGTTTATTCTTCTGTACCCCATGCTGTCACCGGAAGGGAGTTGGGTTTATTTACCAATAAAAAGAACCCCTAAATATGCAGAACATGCGTAAGAATCCGTTACTCAAGGGGGTTCGGCGATTCCAAAGGTGTCCTTGTTCACATCGGAAACGATCTCAGGATTCTCCCCCTTTCCGATTCCTTTTCCTGATCCTGTGATATCCGTAAATGGACAGCAATGTCACCGCTGCGGTGAGCAGGATTATCAACAGCAGGGAGGAGGGGGCCTCGCCCCTCTCACGATATCCCTCTTCCCCGAACGGGTCGCCTATGCCGCCGAGATCGTAGACCCTGATCCCCAATGTGCTGTTGACAGGGGACTCTCTGCCGTCCCCTATGATGAAAGCACCCATTGCACTCGAATATGCTTCCCTCGGGACCTCGGCTCCCTGGGTGTCAAGCTCCATTTCCACCGTGATGGAATACGGTATCCTCAGTTCCACGTAGCTCGTTTCCCTTACGGGTCGTATCACCTTTATCCCCTGACCCCTTATCATGACGCGGTAGAAGACGTCCGTTCCCGACACCGGGATCCGGAATGTCCTTGTTCCGGGTGCAAGAGGCGGGCCCCCGCTGAAATCCGCCTGACCATCACCGTCCGTATCGACATCGACCGTCAGACCGCCAACGTACATGTCCGGGAGTGAGAGGGCGTCATATTCAAGTGTAATGCTCATCGACCCCACCCCTTCCGGGACATAGACCATCTTGGTCTGGTTCTGGACCACAAGGGGTTTGCCGTTCTGGTCGTTGAAGCGGGAATACTCCCCTTCCCATGAGGTCATCAATGTGGAGGATGCGACCGACAGGTTGAGGTCCATTGCGCCCTCATACACCTTCAGCGCTGTGAATACATCGACGTATCTGTCAAGGAACCTGCTCCTCAGTTCCTGAAGGGTGAGAGCGATGCCCACGGCCTTCTCCACATCGATAAAACCGTAACCCTGGGCGTAATCGATCTCCCTCCCGCCCCATCCCACGGAGGGATCGTCGACGAAGACGCCGGTCGAATCGCCCGACCCTTCCCTGAAGGGTATGGGAGTCGCGGATGCCTCCAGTATGAGCTCCGCATCATGGACGAACCTGAACTCGTGCGAATGGAACCATTCCGGGTCCGACCCGTTGTAATCCTCCTCCCATCCGGAAATACCCATCGAAGGGCATGCTTCCCAGAGAAGCGCGACCGTTCCGGCAACATGGGGAGTGGACATCGATGTCCCCGATATTGCAAGATAGTAGGGATTCGGATTACCGGACAGTTTGGAACCCGCGGATATCCCGGTCCTTCTCGCATGGGCGGACCATATCCTGACCCCTGGCGCCCCCACGTCAGGATAGGTATGGTTCAGACCCACCTGGCCGTGGGATGTGAACTCCGCCACATAGGACCCGTCCCTCGCATAGGCCGCCACCATCACGGCCGAGGGTGTGTTCCCCTGCTGGGAGGTCCATACCACCGTACCCTCCGGATCCTGCCTCCCGTCGTTCCCTGCCGAGAACGTGCATACGACATTGTTCTCGTATGTCAGCCTGTTTATGATCTTCGACAGTGCCATCTCCGGATCGTACTCTCCGACCGTTGTGTGCCACGAATTCGTGCATACCTTGATGTTGTAGGGGTTCGCATGCGGTCTGGAATTCTCGAACACCCATTCCAGGCCGTAAAGATAGTTCGATGTCGATACCTCCTCGTCACCTTCGGTGAGCGAGAGCCCTATGAGGTTCGCCTCCGGAGCCACACCCGACCGTCCCCCCGCGGAGGCATCCCCGTTGCCGGCGGAGATACCGGCACAGTGGGAGCCGTGTCCCACCGAAGTGTCGGTGTTCTCCATCTCCACCCAGGGGTCACCGGCCCTCACGGCCTTGATGTTCTTCACGGTCTTGAAGCCGTAGTCAAGGTCCGGGTGACCGGCATCTATTCCCGAATCAACGACCGCAATTCCGATCCCGCGCCCCCTGATCCCCTCCTTGACAGAAGAGCCGTCCCTGATGACGGATGACCAGACCCTGGGGGCCATTATCGCGGCTGTCGAGATCTCCGTGTCGAAGGTGCCGGGAGCGTTCCATTCGATGTAGGTCACCTCATCCAGCAGGGTCAAACGGGGCATGACATCAAGAGGCGCCCATGCTTCGTACACCTCCAGAGAGGTGAATCTGTAACCCATCCTGACGCCCATTTCCACGAGCCTCGGGCGGAGAGCGCCCCTCTTACCCTCATCGACATGCAGCAGCACCGGTAGTGGATCCCGGTCACACAGTTCATGGACCAGGACACCGTCTCGGACCTCGATGCCCGCATGAAGGAGGGAGACCGAAAGCTTCGACAGGATGATATCGCCTCCCTCGTTCCCGGGAGGGACACCATATGTCGACGGAGATACCTGTACGGAGACCAGGAACAGCAAGACGAGAAGCGTGGGGGACGCGAACCTCATTCCCTGCTTCGCCTCCCTTTTCTTTTTCTCAGGTAGAAGGCTCCACCGAAGAGAACAGCGGCAGCCAGCAGGAGGATCCACCACCACGGGAATCCACCCTTCTCCATCCCCTTCTCGGGTTCGGGAAGCGGCTGGACCCTTGAAATATCGTACTCGACCCCCTCCAGAATCAGTCTTCCTCCGGCATGGTCGGGAGATGACTCCCCGGGCATCCATGCGGAGACCTGGGAACTGGGCGGAGGGGGAGATACCACCACATCCTCCTGCGATCCCACGTCCATCCTGAGTCGGAGCCCCATGGTGTATTCTATCCTTAGCTCCATGAATTCCCTGTCCTTGAGCGGCCTTATGACCTTGAAACCCTGGCCGTAGACGCCGATTGCCCAGTACCTTCCCGTATCTTCACTGTCTATCGGCAGGGTTTCGGACTTGGTACCTGTCAGGCGGGATCCGAGAAAGGGATGCTGGTAATCGAACACACCGTCATTGTCGAAATCTATCACGAATGTGAGGTCCCCCACGGTCCTGTCCTGGATGTTCACGAGATCATAGTTCATCAATATGGAAAGCTCCACCGCATGCTCGGGTATCCATATCAATCTGGACTGGTTCTGCACGAGCAGCGGACCGTCCTGATCCTGTGCATATCTCGCGAATTCGCCCTCCCATCCCGTCTCGAGGATGTCCGTCTCGGCAGTGATGGCGGACCTGTGGAACACCTCCCTTTCCTCGTATATCCTGATCGCGTCATTGACGTTCCATTCGGTCTGAGGCCATCGGTCCCTCAATTCCTGCAGTGTCAGCGCGATCCCCACGCATTTCTCCGCATCCACAAGACCGTATCCCTGCGCCCAATCTATGGGTTTCCCATCCCATCCCACCTCGGTGGGCCCCCTGTCCCCTGGCTCGGGAACACCATTGTCCCCCGATTCGTCCGATAGTGGGATGCCGTCCGGCTGGATGTATCTCGCTGACTGCTCCATTATCCATTCTATCTCATGGATCCTGTTGAAAGTGTTCGAATACCATGCTTCGGGATCATCCCCCGAATAATCCTCCCATCTATCTGATATCCTCAATGACGGAGCAGCCTGGAACATCAGGGCGGCAAGCCCCGATACATGGGGTGTCGCCATCGAGGTGCCCGATATGGCCAGATAATAGGGGTTGGGATTTCCTCGAAGTTTGGACATTGCGGATATCTCCGTCAATCTTGCATGGGCGGACCATATCTTGACCCCGGGAGCTGCAACGTCCGGATAAGTGTGGTT
>Ga0190359_1001035_pt1 | contig 18130 bp, 17 predicted proteins | sample 48721823_MG_FD_161269 | JGI IMG/M metagenome (GOLD analysis project Ga0190359, IMG submission 161269) | Hydrothermal vent microbial mat bacterial communities from Southern Trench, Guaymas Basin, Mexico - 4872-18-2-3_MG | ecosystem: Environmental > Aquatic > Marine > Hydrothermal vents >... | reverse complement strand
TGTTCCCGGCTCCGTGCAGTACCTATCCACAGCAGCGATACCGCTTTTATTTGTTTTCTTAACTCCAGCGCTACCGACAGAGCCGGAAAAATGTGGCCCCCGGTGCCGCCTGCTGCGATAACGATATTCATACCCGCTTCCGTTTCGGTAAAGGCTTTCTCTCTATCGTCAATTGACTCGATATGTTCAGTAATATTCCCATACTGCTCATAGTAAAAATCAGACTCATACCTCCATAACTCAAAAATGGTAAAGGTACCCCGGTGGTGGGTGCAATACCGGTATTTACAAATGTGTGCAGAATAACATACAATCCGGGAACCAGCGTCAGGCCGAAGGCCATGCTCTGCCCCATTTTATCAGGGGCACGTGAAGCAATCCGCATTCCCCGATAGAGTAGTATACCAAACAGGAGGAATACGATACACAGGCCGACGAATCCAACCTCCTCACCAAGAATGGAGAATACAAAATCGGTATGCGGTTCGGGCAGATAGAAATACTTCTGTTCCCCCTGCCCGAGGCCGACACCAAGCAGACCACCATGCCCTAAACCGATGAGTGACTGATAGGTCTGATAGGCAATACCATCCGTATTGCTTGACATCTCAACAAATCCCATAAATCGCTGCAGCCGGTAGGGCGAGGTAATCACCGCAAGTATCGTTACCGGGATAAAAGCCAGAACAATACCACCGATATGCAGGATTTTCGCACCGGCTACAAAGAGAAGGCATATACCGACGCTGCCGATAATGACCGCAGTGCTGAAATCGGGTTCCAGTATAATTAAACCGCAAAGTATACTGATTTTTATCAACTGCTGCAGAAAGACACTGCCTTCTCTTATTCGATCACCGAATTTTTCTATTTGGAGCGCGAGAACCAGTATAAGTGCCATACGAGCGAACTCTGAGACCTGGAATCGGAAAAATCCAATATGCGCCCATCGTTTGGCGCCGTTAATCGCCTGACTGTCGGGAATGGTTAAGGTGTAAATTAACAATACAACTGCAATAACATACGTTATGTTGGCGTATCTGCCCAGAGAATGGTAATCAATCATGAGGAAAACGAAAAAGCAGACGAGTGCGAGCAGGGCACGGATAATATGCCGGGCAAGGAAAAAATCCGAACCGCCGAATTTTTGTTGTGCTATCGCAAATGATGAACTGTATACGAATACTATACCAAAGCCCATCAGCAACAGACTAATCAGAAATATACCCTTATCCATTTTTCTTATTCTATCAACCATTCTTTTCATTTCCCTCTTCGTATAAATCGTGAACCAGCTTTTTGAATATGGTTCCCCGGTCCTCAAAGCTGACAAACATATCAAAACTGGAGCACCCGGGCGAAAGGATAACCACATCTCCCGGATGCGCCTGGGAATTAATAATCTCCAGCGCCTGCTCAAGCGATTCTGCCCGGCGTATCTCAGTGAGACCCTTCCACTCCTTTGATATCCTTGCGGCTGCTTCACCTATAAGACAGACGCTTTTTACCTTCTCCTTTATAGAGTCCCGTATTTCCGAAAAATCGCATCCCTTATCTTTTCCTCCCGCTATGAGATGTACGTTCGTCTGAAAGGCGTTCACCGCACAGGCAACCGATTCAGCAGTTGTCGCCTTTGAATCGTTATAATAGGCAATACCGTGTATCTCACGAATAAACTCCAAGCGATGCGGTAAACCGCTGAAGGCACATACACCTGCAATGATTGCCTCTTTATCATCAACACCTGCGGCCCTGGCAAGCGCCGCTGCTACGCATGCATTATCACTGTTGTGACTTCCCTTAATTTTCATGGTGCCGATATCACCGAGTATCTCTTCATTCCCGCCATATCTCCACCGCATGCTACTCCCCTCACACCATATACAATCAAAAGAATCAACCTTGCGTCCAAATAAAACGACCTGCACCGTATTGCCGATAGTTTCAGCCCACTCGACACACCGTTCATCATTTGCATTGAGCACCAGTGTATCGTCTGCCGTCATATTTTTGCTGATCTGTTTTTTTGCACCATAATACTCTTCCTCATTCTCATAGCGGTCAAGATGGTTTTTCAGCAGATTCAGCACAGCCGCCGCCTTCGGATGAAACAGTTCTATCGTCTCAAGCTGAAAACTACTGATTTCGGCTACCACAAGGCCCTTTTTGCTGATATCCGGCGCAGCGCATATAAGTGGCACACCGATATTTCCCGCAACCGTATACTCCATACCGGCAGCCTCAAGTATGGAACCGAGTAAACCGACGGTTGTACTTTTTCCGGTCGAGCCGGTAACGGCAAGATACGGCGCCTCACTCTGCCTGTAGGCAAGTTCTATCTCCGACCAGATTGGTATCTGTTTTTTCCGGGCCTTTTTTAAAATGGCAATGTCCTTGGGTATACCCGGTGAACAGATAATCAGATCACTATCCAGCACTTTCTGGGTGTGTCCACCCGCTTCATGTGAAATATCCGCAATGTTGTTGGATGCCAGAATGAAATCAAGGTCCTTATCGGAACAGGTCTCACTGATAAAAACGGTACTATTCCGCTGAGACAGATATTTTGCAGCGGCAACACCACTACGTCCAGCACCAAGGACAGCCACCTTTTGGGGCAGCCACTCCTTTGATTTCTTCTTATGTTCCGTTTTTAGTTTCATACCATTTACCGATTTATTACCGCATTCTAGAACGTATTAAGAACCGTTTCAAGTTTTACTCCCCGTGATCCCTTAAGCAGAACAGTATCTCCTTTTTTTAAATAGGTATGCGCATAGTCGACTGCCTGGTATGCATCAGGAGCACAGTGTATTTGTGACGCTTTCATTCCGTGAGCGACCGCGCCATTCACTACGGATTGTGCATACTGTCCAACCGCCAGTATCTTTTTCACACCCGCTTCAGCGAGCTGCTTCCCCAGTTGCCGATGAAGGCGTTTCGAAAATGTTCCCAGCTCAAGCATATCACCAACAACGGCCCCTTTGATGGTATTACCGGCAACATCCTGAAGCAGAGCAATACCTGAACGCATGGATGACGGATTTGCATTATAGCAGTCAACAATAAACCGTATACCGGATTTTGTTACTATTCTGCCGCGCATCGGGTCGGGCGTGAGCGTATACAGCGCCTCGGCAATAAGCGATTCCGATATACCGAGCTGCCGGGCAAGAAATATCGCCGGCAACGCACAATACACGAAATGACGTCCCGGCATGCGCAGCCGGTACCGATGGCCTTTTACCGTAAAAGTTGTCTTCCCCTCCCTGGTAACTGCAAGCTGTTCCGCGCGAACAGCGCAACGTTTGGAGAATCCGAAGAAAACCGCTTTCCAACCTTTTTCTCTATTCTTCTGGATCAAACGGGTATCATCACCGTTTAACAGCAGTACCCCATTCCGTTTCCGCATACCGTTTACGAGTTCAAACTTGGCATTTGCAATAGCATCGAGACTCCCGAAGTACCCGATATGTGCATACCCGATATTGGTGATAACGCCGATATCAGGCTTTACAATTCGCGAGAGTGTGTCTATTTCACGGGTATGATTTGCACCGAGTTCAAGTATCGCGACATCCTCGTTTCCGGTAAGCCTGAGTAGACTGAGCGGTACCCCAATATGGTTGTTCCAGTTACCCTCGGTATTCCCGACGGTTAATCCGGCGGAAAGAACTTTTGTAATGAACTGCCGGGTAGTTGTCTTCCCGCTGGATCCGGTTATTGCAGCTACCGGTATATCCAGATCCTGTCGATAAGCGGCAGCCATTTGTTGCACCGCTTTGAGCGGCCGGTCCACAACAATGCATTTTTTCTGTTCACGGGCGTTGTATGTATGTACCTTCCGACGGGATACTATGGCTGCAATTGCTCCTGCTTTAAATGCAGCCGGTACGTATCGATGTCCGTCATCCTGCTCGCCTGCCAGCGCAAGAAAAACATCACCGGGAGTTATTTTACGCGAATCCATCCATACAGCACCAATGCGGCGGCGAAGGGATACTGCAGACATGCTCGTCTTTCCCTTCCCCCATACCACAAGGTTGTTGAGGGTAATCGGTGACAGTCTTTTTTTACTCCTGTTCAGAACAACACCCCATCTCTTTACTTAATTCAACAACAACTTCACGATCATCAAAGTGATGACGGACCCCGTTTATTTCCTGGTAATTTTCATGACCCTTACCGGCGATAACTACACAATCACCTCTACGTGAAACCGTCAAAGCTTTTTTTATTGCCTCCCGACGATCCGGAATGATATGACAGGGAAAATCCAGCGGCATTCCCTCTTTTATCTCATCAATAATCTTCAGTGGCTCCTCTGTTCTCGGATTATCACTGGTTACTACGGCTTCATCACATATTCGGGCAACGACCTGTGCCATCAACGGTCGTTTCTTGCGATCACGATCACCTCCACAACCAAACACACAGAATAACCGGCCTTCGGTGAGCTTCTCCGCAGTGGAGAGCACATTTTCGAGTGCATCCGGTGTATGGGCATAATCAACAATAACTGAGAAATCGGAAAATACCGGCACCCGCTCCATACGGCCGGGAATCAGCCTGACTCCGTCAAAGCATTTCTGAATATCTTTTTCAGTAATGTTCCGCACCAATGCCCCGGCAACCAGCGCCGTCATGTTATAAACGTTAAAAAAACCACACAGTGACGAACGGAAATGCATTTCTTTTTTCTTATATTTAATAGTTATTTCAGTGCCGGACCAGGTCGAATCAGACTTAACAATGTGAACATCCGTGGACTCAGCGCAGCCATAGGTAACCTGTCGCACGTCAGACAACTCTTTTGAGAGTCTCGCCCCCCATGTATCATCAGTATTGATGATCGCCGCGCCTTCAGATTTAAGATTGTGTATAAAAAGCTTTTTCTTTGCCTGATAATAGGCCTCCATGGTTTTATGAAAATCAAGATGATCCTGGCTCAGATTGGTCCAGACAGCAAGATCAAAGGTAAAACCCTCAACTCTGTAAAGCTCCAGCGCGTGTGATGAGACCTCCATGGTGATTGCTTTCGGCTTTTTATCGGCAGTGTTTATGAACCGAAGCAGATCTGATGCCTCCGGTGTGGTATGATGCGCCTGCTGCGTCCGGCTTCCCAGGGTATAGGTGATGGTACTGAACAGCCACGAGTACTCTCTGCCAAAGATATTCTGAAAAAGCCGGTGATACATGCCGGCTATTGTTGTCTTCCCGTTGGTGCCGGTAATACCAACGGTTATATAGGAATCGAACTGAATATTCCACAGGTGTTTTGCCAGTATTGCCAGTGCTTTCCGGGAATTGGTAACCTGTACCCAGGGAACGCCGGACTCAGACTGTTCATGCTCTGAAACCACCGCTGCCGCTCCCCTGGAGACCGCGTCCGCTATATACAGATCTCCCTGATCGGTAAATCCCGGAACAGCAACAAATATAGCGCCGGGTTTAACATTACGTGAATCATGGACAATATCTGTTATCACCGGGTTGGTGCCCCCACCCCGACTTAAAACCTCCAACGGCGCAATTGCATTGTTCCATTTCATATTCATCCGTATCCTCACAAACGCATTATACTCTCTGTAACTTTTTCCTGTTCCACTCTTCCCGGAACAATTTCGCGTTTTTCTCAATCCACTCCATTGCAACGCGGCAACACAATTCCGGATCCTTCCGGCACCGTTCATCCATTGAATTCATAATCTCCTGCAGCTCTGCTTTAACGAATTCTTTAAATGAATCGGACATATATGCATCCTTTGCTTAAGAAAAAATGTATACTGATTATTTCATTGTATTCATGTGCCGGTTACCCTTCAAACGAACACACCAGGGTACAGATCTCGGTGCTCTGTACGACGACACCCACTGCCGGTGCCTGCTGACGGACCACCCCCGAGCCCTTTACATATGGAACCAATCCTTTAAGATTAAGTGCATTAACCGCATCACGGAGATCTTTACCAACGCAATTCGGTATCCGTACCGATTCATGCGTGTCGGCACGCTTTTCAGTCGACTGTTCATCTTCGCTGGTGTATAAAATCAACCTGGCGGCAGGCCCGTACGGCATGCCACCGGGAGGGCTCTGAAATGCAATTCTTCTGCCGGTACCAATAACCTCAAACGGTATTTTCTCAGCAGTACAAAACCGGGAAACCTGTGAGCGGTCCATACCACATAAATCCGGTATTTTTTGATCGCTTTCGGTCATCAGGTTTTTTATCGGACCCGCTATACTGTCCGCCTGATTGGTGCGGATTAGCTTTTCGGCAAATGCCAAATCAGGGTGACTGATTATCTGATGCACTATCTGTTTGAATGCCGGCGCCGCCACAGCACCACCTCCTCCTCCGTTAAGCGGCTCATCAATAACAATCCCGCACACCAGAGCCGGTTTTTCAACCGGTGCAAATCCGATAAATGACGCCCACACCTTTTCATCAGAGTAGGTTCCTGTCTCCGGGTCAATCTTTTTACTGGTCCCGGTTTTCCCACCGATTAACAAGCCGGGCAACGCACACCGCCTGGCTGTTCCGTACTCAACAACACCCTGCATCATAGCCCGTAACCGCCGGGCTATATCTTCGGAAATAATGCGCCGCTTTGCCTTTAATACACGCTCCTCAACGGTATTGCCCTCCGCATTTACAATGATTCTGTAGATGTGCGGTTCAATAAGAATACCACCGTTTGCCACAGCGGAGAACGCCACTACCATCTGAAGAAGTGTTACGGATACCTCATACCCCATTGCCATGGTCACCAGTGTACGTCCGGACCATTTATTCACCGGATGGACAATACCGGTTTCTTCACCGGGAAGAAGTACTCCTGAATTAGCTCCCAATCCGAAGTCACGGGTATATTTGTAAAGACGATTTTTTCCGAGTTCACTGGCGATCTTTGCAAAACACACATTACTTGAATAGCAGAGCGCCTCAGCAAAGGTTAAAACGCCAAAGGGTTTATAATCATGTATAGTCTGCTCATAAATCTCATATACCCCCTGATTTCCGTCTATTTTATCATTCTCTTCCTTGACGCCTTCCTGCAGTGTTGCTGCGGCAGTAATAACTTTGAATGTAGAACCCGGCTCGTAATTGTAAGAAATACAGCGATTAACTCGCTGTTCGGACGAGTAGTGTCTCCAGATATTTGGATTAAATGAAGGTACATTTACCATAGCCAGCACATCGCCGGACTCAGGATCCAGGATAATACACATCCCTCCCTTCGCCTTATATTTCCTGACTTTCTCTGTAAGGACCCTTTCAGCGATTTTCTGAATTTCAATATCAATGGTAAGATAAACGTCACAGCCGTTCTGCGGTACTTTCTTCGGCATACCAAGCCGTGAATACCGCTTATTCCTTCCATCTTTCTGTACAATACTCCATCCGTTTTCACCGCGAAGATAGTTATCAAAAGCATATTCAACCCCTGCCAGTCCGTTACCGTCGGTACCGATATACCCAAGCACAGGTCCCGCAATATCACCGTAAGGATAGATTCTTTTAATGGAAATATCATGCATACCCTTGTCATGCTCATCGTTTGAAACAATATCCCTGACAGGCACCCGGCAGGAAACGCTTTTTGCCAGTATATGCCCTCTGCGGTCTTTTATACAGCCACGACTGGCGGACACAAGCGTTCGAAGTTTTGACTGTTCGCGGCAACGGATGGCGTATTTATTACCATAGAGAATCTGAATATAAAAAAGACGGCCAATCAGAACACAGAAGCAGAGCATAAGTAGTATAGAAATAAAAATAAGACGAGCTTTAAAAATCTTCATTTATCCCTTTTCCGGTGTTAAAGATTTCTTAAATACCGTCCAGAACGGAGAATTAGGTTTAAATCCGCTCTCCTTTCTCTTCCGGGGATGTACTACCACAATCTCTTCTGACGACGGATAGTCAAGACCCAAAGATTCCCGGGCAATATTCTCAATCCGTTCGGTGGCCGATAGACGCTCAGCCGCTATGCTGAGTGTAATAACCTCTTTCTGTAATACAGTCAGGCTGTCCCGAAGCGAATCCTGACGAAGCGATGTGTTGGTGATATATACCTGTTTCCATACGAGCGAAAGGGGAAACATGACAACAATGATTACCAGCACTGCAGTAGTGGAAAAATATTTCAGTATCGGCAGTACGCTGTTACCGATTTTTTTTAGTCTTTTCTTCTCATTTTTGTGTATTTGTCTTTTTTTTCGTTTCATACCCATTCCAATCGTCTGATACGTGCAGGTTAAACTTTTTCAGCGATACGCATTCTTGCACTGCGTGCCCGATTGTTTTTCAGTATCTCATTGTATGAAGGACGCAGTACCTTCCTGTTTATTCTCTTCAGCAAAGTAACTTTCTTGCAGCGGCATACAGGCTCTTCCGGCGGGCATTCACACTTCTGTTCACACGTGTGTATAAAATTTTTCACTATCCTGTCCTCAAGGGAATGATAGGCAATAACGACAAGACGCCCACCGGTCTTCAGATAATTAACCGCCTTTACCAGGCACGTATGTAACTCTTCCAATTCATGATTTACTGCAATACGCAACGCCTGAAATACTTTCGACAGTACTTTATACTTAATCGGCGATCCATATTCCCGTTCGAGGCAAGCCCGTAAATCGTCCGACGTAGCAATAGTATTCTCTTTTGCATATTCCACGATTGTATTTGCCATTCGCGCAGCATTCCTCACTTCACCATACTCATGTAAAATATGCTGCAACGATTCGCGGGTGCTTTCCCCCAGGACCTGCGCCGCCGTTACCAGGTCACGTTGATTCATACGCATATCAAGTGGAGCATTTTCCTTATACATGAATCCCCGCCGTATCTCATCCAGCTGGTGAGAAGAAACTCCCAGGTCAAGCAAAATACCGTCCAGGAATTGAATGTCATTTTTTCTGAGGATTGAATCAAATTGCGAAAAGGTGCATTGCTCAAGAATAACTGTACAGGCGGGTGTATCCAAATGCTTCCGAACCCATTCAAGCGCGTCCCGATCCCGGTCAATGCCGACGGCAGTACCACCGCTGTCTAACGATTTCACTATCACTCTGAAATGGCCTCCTCCTCCCAGGGTACCGTCTAAATATATTCCTTTCGGCTTTATAGCTAATCCGGCGATACTTTCCTTAACCATTACCGGGATATGATATGCTGTCATAGTAATTCCGCCTATTCTCCGTCAGAGAGATCCGAATACTCGTTTATCAACCTGGACACTTCATCCAGTTTTTCTTCCGTAAAGGTCGTCGGCATATATTTGGATGTAAAAAGTTCACGATTCCAGATAACCATATGATCTATCTGGCCAAGAATTAACACACTATCCTTCAACTGACTGGTCTCTCTCAGTTCCGGTTGAATGAGAATCCTGCCACGCTGATCTATCTCTGTTTCATTTCCCCAGAAACTGGTAAGTCTGATATACTCTTCAAGCGTTTTATTTCTTACCTTGATCCTGCCGATAATCCGCTCAATTTTTTCCCATACCCGGAGCGGATAAAACAAAACACTATCTCCATTGAGTGAGGTAAGATACACTTCATTACCAAACTGGGATTCAACAATAGAGAGGTATCTCGACGGAATTTTAATTCTTCCGCGATCATCTATTTTCTGTGTGTAACTACCTCGAAATTGCTTAAGGTCTCCCATTTTATCCCCGAATGTTACAATATTCCCATTTTATCCCATTCACTAATATAATATATTTCTTACCGAATTTAAGTCAACAACTTAATTCGCCGTTAAATAAGTATATGCTTCTGAAAATGTAGAAAGTGGTATATATTGTGGTTAATTCTTTTATTAACACAATATATGCGATGAAATACTGTTTATTTTTTTCCTTAATTCCTTCGAAAATCTGATAGTTGAAGTATTACCTAAGAGGTTTATCGTAACCGTATGGGTGAACCAAGGTTACTATTCTTTATATTCGGAGACGTTTATCTCAGAAGTATCGTCAAGTTCTGAAGGTTTGGTTCTGTCTATTTTATGACTGTCTTCGAAAACTTTTTTATTGAGAACTTTACTTCGTTCAATGGCGTCGGTATCCTCTGAAAATTCTTCCTCAGTCCTCCCTTCAAGTTCCCCTTTGTCTATATTATTCAGACGCGCCCGGAGCGAATAATTCTCACTGATTGTTATATCATATTCTTTCTGTAACTCCTGCAGCTTATTTTTCAGGTCGGTGAGTTCATTCTCAAGAGTGATATCCTTGCCCTGGAAATTTTCTATAATTTTCTGCTGATTAGACAGTGCTGTTGAGACAAGTTGTATGGTATTCTCAATTTCCCGGAGCCTGGTCTCCGACGAATCGGTTGTGACACTCGATTCCTTAACCACAGATATTCCCTGGTTGTATTCTTCCACCTCTTTCTGCATGTCCCGGATGTCCTGTGCCTTGCTCTCACTTTTCTGCTGAAGGCTCAGGGAAATAACAAGAACAAGTAACGCAGCCGCAACGATAGGAATTATCCACAATAATTCAATAGACATACAAATCCATCACTTTTTATTTCATGTCGCAGGATGTTCTGCATTATATTTTCCTATATTCCTTTTGGTAATTCAAATATATTTCATGGAACTTTTTTTAGGGAAGAAATTAGGAGTAATTAAAAATGGGGAATACATTACCGATCATGTCAGTTTCAGGTATTCGCGGTACTATGAACGAGACTATTTCATCCTATCTTTTTTCAGTAATTGCTTATTTACAAACACGTAACGCCGGTGGCGGGGAAATTCTTGTGGGACGGGATACCAGACCATCGGGAGAAATTCTTGCAAAGGCAGTATTCAGGGGCATCCGCTGTGCCGGCGGTACGCCGATAGATATCGGCATCGCACCAACTCCGACTACCTGTTTTGCCGTGGGCCATTTCAAAGCGGCGGGCGGTATTATCATTACTGCGAGCCACAATCCCCTTCCGTATAACGGCTATAAGATGGTACACCGCTCCGGGCAGCTTTTCAACGGGGATAAATGTGAAGAGATATACCGTCAATTCCATGCAAAGGATTTTCCCACAGAAGATGAATTTACCGGATGGGATGATGTTCCCGAACGTACCATGGATGCGGTGACACCCCACATAGAGGCTATAGCTTCTGCCGTTGACGTATCCGTTATATGTAACGCCCATCTAACCGTCGCGGTGGATTCAATAAACGGTGCGGCTGGAGTCATTTTTCCGAAACTCCTTGAAACGCTGTCTGTCTCATGGCAGGGGGTGCATAATACGCTTTCCGGTGATTTTGTACATAATCCCGAACCGCGGCCTGAACATCTTCACGATCTGGCTGCCTTACTGAAATCGAGAGATAGCTTCTGGGGTGGATTTGCCTTTGATCCGGATGCGGATCGCCTTGCAACAATGGGTGAGCATGGGGAGCCGGTCTCGGAGGAGATGACTCTGGCACTGGCACTCGACAATGTGCTCCGAAAAAAAAAATCACCGGTTGTAACCAATCTTTCAACCTCCATGGTTATTGACGAAATAGCAGCGTCTCATGGTGTTTCAGTCGTTAGAACAAAAATCGGGGAAGCCAACGTTGTTGCGGGTATGAAAGCACATAAAGCTGCAATAGGTGGTGAGGGAAACGGCGGCGTTATATATCCTGCAGTATCAACGGTCCGAGACGGTCTTGTCGGCATGGCGCTTATACTCGAACGTATGGCTGCAACGGGTAAGCGTCTCACCGAACTGACCGCATCCTGGCCGGTCTATCCTATCGTTAAAGAGAAAATACCGCTGAGTAATAAACCGGTCGGAACGGTAATACACGATCTCCAGCACACGTTCTCCCATGAGAAGATTGATACGCAGGACGGTCTGAAGATAATCCGGGATTATGGCTGGGTGCACATACGGCCCTCGAATACAGAACCAATCCTCAGGTGTTATGCGGAAGCAAAAACCATGGAACAGGCGCGGGCCCTGGCTGATATGATTATAGATACCATGTAACTGATTTTATTGGATTCTCTTACCCGGTGGCTATGCTGTTATTAATTCCTTCCGAGTCATGCTGATGTATATTTTAAATAAACCCTTTTATAGTTTCTTTATGTATGCTATATTTTATGTGTCCGAATCTCTTAACGTTAAAAAGGGATATTTCGTATGAAAGGTATCAAATCTGCTCCGTTTCTTCTTATTATTTTTTACATTACTATGCTTTATATACCGGCGAGTACTCAGGAAATCTGTGGTGTTTCCTATCTGGAGCTCACTTCACCGGTAACACCGGAGATAAAAAAACAACAGCGCACTATTGCGTTAGACAGTCTTAAAACCGCATTGACTTTCTGGGTAAATGAATTCTTTGATAACTGCCTTGATCCGGAAAACACGATTTCAAATTATTTTCTTACGCTGTTTATTGATGAATGTGTAAAAAGGGCAAAGGAAAAATCATATATTGAAGGGAGGGAACTTACCGTCGAACTCAGTGTTCCCAACAGTACGCTCGATTTGGTTATCACTTCGCACAACAAACATTACGATTCTCTTGCCCTTTATTACTGGAACACATTCAATGCGGCACAAAAAACAGACCGTGGCGGTTTACTTTACTATGCAGGATTGAATGCTCTTTTTTATTCAAAGGCTCATATCGGTTCGCCTCTTGAGGTTCCCGGCATTCCCTCCGGTATGACACTTACGCAGCAGCTTCAATCAACCATGCAACAGATACTGAACCGTCTTGATATCACTTTCAGTGAACCGATCATATCCGGTAAGCCACCGGAATACCCACGAAATAAAGTTACGATAACCGTTTCACTTGATACCGTGCCTTATCCCAATTTCCCGCTTATGGTGGTGCGGCCGAATGAGACGGTTATTTTTACCGCAAAGACGGGCACAGACGGTACTGTGTCTCTTGCGGAAATGAAGATTCCGTTTGTTGCCCATGGTGCGTTTTTGTATGTTCGGCCCGATTTTGGTGCGGTAATCGGTGCCGACCTGTCTTTTTCGGCGGAAGCGTTCGGGTTGACACGCTCTGAAAACATCAACCAGACGATAATATGCAATATTACGAAGCCGGTTTTTACTCTCGACTATTCCGCCTCTGCGGTAAATCAGATTAAAATACCACCGGTTTTTTCCGACAAATCAAAAATATTACAATTCTTTAAAGACTCGCTCCATTTACAACTACATAAAGGCGGCACACCGAAACCGGACCTTGCGATTGTCATCAACTGCCAAATCTCCAGTTATACTTTTGATGAGCGGGAAGAAACTCAGATGAAAGTAGAAGCGAAAACAACCATAAAAGATTTAACCCCCGGCGGCAAGACTGTCGAAAAAGTGGCTGTTCTGAATGATAAATTTTACGATGTCAATCATGAGATTCCTATCGGTCTCTTTTTCTGGGAAAGTTCAAACGCATTGCACGATTTGATTAAACAGATGCTTGACGAGTTATAACAATCGTTTTCTAAACAGAATTGACAAAAAGCTACTTACCGAAGAAATATTCCGCAACAAAGTGAGTGTACAATTGCTACGCGAGAAGCAGCCTGATAGAGGAAATGCAGGCCGTTACCGCTTTCCCCTCTCTCTCTCTTCCTTCAACATCTGTCGTCTAATCGCTCTTCTGAACAGCCAGTGATTCTGAATGGCCTTAAGGAGTATATCCGCCTCTTTTACATCTTTTTTAAGCAGTATCATCAGCGAATCCATATCCGCAGGGAGATCATTAAAACCGCCGATAAGGGAATCAACATCAGCCACAACCAGATCAAGATTATCGACAAGGCGGTTTGCCTCCTGTGCAAATACCATCAGCGTATCGACAGTCTCCATACCATGGACTCCCAACGCCGACAGATTGTCAATCGCACCATCGGCATGTGACAGAGTACTGTTGACGGATGAAATCATATTATTTACCCGACTGACGATAGCATGCACATCAGTCATGACCGTGTCTTCGCCGAAGACATATTTCAGAACCCCCTCACCGTTCTCAATACTTACTATTATTTTTTCGAGCGGCGCAATCATTTTTCTGGCAACTTCAAACATCTGAATGAATGCCTCAACCATTTTTTCAAGCCGTATCTGGTATTTGGCCTGAAGCGTATCGCCGTCTTTAACCTTTGGATGCGTGGCATTACCGAGTGAATCCTTTTCACCTCCGGTGAGATCAATTTCCCAGTCACCGACAACAAAATTTTTCTGTTTCAGATATGCCTTGCTGTCTGTATGGACAAATTTTCTATATTTGCGCTTAAACTGTAATTCGGCATCAACATATCCCTTTTCATTCAGTGAAATCGATACCAACCGCCCGACTTTCATACCCTGAATGGTAACGATTGTTTTTTTCGGGATGAGACCGACACCGGATTCACACTTAAGATGCAGGGTACACTTGCTTTCAAATATCTCGGATCTGATAAGAATAAATACGATCAGGGCAGGGATTACCAGGAGCGGAATAAGGACAAATATGCCGACAAAAAAGTTTCTGTGTTTATAGTAAAAAGGGTCAGTGGATTTTGCAATGTTGACCTTTTTCATACTTAGTTGCCCTCGTTAAGGGAGGCATCAAATAAAGAAGCGCCTCCTACTGCCCGTGCCTCCGCAATTGTTTCGAATCGCGTAACCGTTTTGTTATCCAGCAGCAGAATAGGGCACTGCAATTGCTCTATGAAACTAATTATATGACTAACCATAAAAATTGTCAAATTGCTTTGCCGGCATAACTTTGACAGAACCGATATAATCGAGCGTGCGGTAACCGGATCGAGCCCACTCACCGGTTCATCAAGGAAAAGAAATTCCGGACGCATAATAAGAGCTCGGGCGATCGAAGCCAGGCGGGCCTGACCGACTGACAGGGCTTCCGGTAATTTATTCCGTATATCCGTTATACCCATTCTCTCCAGATGCTGCTCAATCATTGCACTGAGCGCTTTGTCCGGCATGGTGGTATGATACCGCAACGGCAGGGCAATATTATCAAACACCGTTAAATTACTTATTAACGCATGCCGCTGAAATACGTAACCTGTTTTTCTTCGCTCGGTAATTAACTCCTGTTGCGGGATACGATGAATATCATAGCCGTTCCACCGAACCGTACCCGTAACCGGTTCCAGCAACCCGGCGCTTATTTCAAGAAGGGTACTTTTACCGCACCCGCTGGACCCCATCAGCACAACCATCCTGCCATGACCGATTGCGAATGATACATCGGTAAAAAGGGTTTCAGATCCATAGGAATAACTGATATTATCCAGCTGTATTTCTGAAGGCATAAAACCCCACGGTTATAACAACATTCATAATTATCGTTACCACTATTGAACCGACAACAGCCTTAAAAACCGCACGCGGGACAAACCGGATATTCGAGACATGCATCCCGTGATAACAACTGACAACCGCTATCACCGCACCGAAAAGAAGACATTTAATAGTGGATACTAAAATATCCACAACTTCAACAGCATTAAATACTTCCTGTACCAGCGCAAGGTAGGGAGCATTTACCAGTAATTTCGCAATAAATAAACCGCCAATAATTGCAATAATATCAAAATAGATTTTCAGACATACCAGGGAAATAATCATGCCCAGAAAAGCCGGCATAACCAGAAAATGGTTGAGATTAACACCCATTACTTCAAGTGCGGCTATCTCTTTGGTGACTTTCATATTCCCGATATATGCGGCAAGAGCCGCACCGGATCTGCCTATGACAACCAGAGAGGTAAAAAAGGGCCCCAGTTCCCGTACAACGGAAATGACCATAATCGTGCCAAAATATTCACTTGCGCCTATTTCAGTCATATTGGTCGCCGCCTGCACGCCGATGGTTATCCCGCACGACAATGCAATGAGACCGACGATAATCAAGGCATCTACTCCGGTAAAAAGAACCTGATTGATTATCTGCTGCAGGGATATATGCCGTCTTCCACTCTGAGTGAACAAACCAACTACCGTGTCATAGGCAAGACCGAACATATCGAATACAAGCTTTAACCGGCGTACAGTATCTGCACCGACACTGTTGATTGGTATCACGGCCTTTCTGAAAAACCTGTTCTCAGTATTACCCATACCTTTTTTCGTTCCAGATTTTAAATTGTTTCCAGAACTGCCCACGGGAACCGGGTCTTCGAATAGAATAAACCACCACAGGAATTTCACCCGGAAATAATTCCCCGGCTCTGTTGGCCTGCTTTACTCTCTCCCGTTGCGAAAGTTTATCACTTTTTGTTAACACCTGCATGACAGGCAGACCAAGGCCGGAAAGCCATTCATACGCTTCACTATCCGTTCGTAATCCAACATGCCGTATATCGGTAAGCCAGATAACTCCACCGATATTCTCCCTTTTTCGGCAATAATCGCTGATAAGTTTTGACCAGCGGTTTTTCTCGTAATGAGAAGCTTTTGCGTATCCATACCCCGGTAAATCCACCCATATCATATTATTATTAATCCGGTACATATTGGCACAATTCGTTTTCCCCGGTGTTTTTGATACTCTGGCGAGTGTTTTATTCTCCAGGATATGATTAAGGAAGGAAGATTTTCCAACGTTTGAACGACCCAGTAAACAGTATTCAATACCGGACGGCTTTGGAAATTGATTATAATGCGGCACTGACATGAGGAACTGTGCTTCTCCGGGTTGAATAATTTTTCCGGCTGCAGCGCCTGATTTTCTTGGCTTATAAATTGTTTGAGTTTTTTTCATAAGGTAAATCATATACAAATATCAAACCTGTTTAACCGGCTGTATTCCCTAAATTTCACGACATTCAGGATACGTGAGTTATGATCCTATAAGGTAAAAACCTTACCGGCACATGATTCTGTAAAATTATACCATCATAATGGATAACAGTCGATAGAATAGTATTTACCGGCTACCGAAAATCTGGATAAAATCGTTTCAATTCTTCGACTGTTTCCTCCAGGGAAAGCTGCCCCGGTGCGACAGCATCAGTACCAAATGCGTAGGTAAACAGGGACCCGAAGAGCGGCGCTGCAATTCTTGAGATAGTACCGACCTCTCCCATGGATATGGCAACCAGGTTTTCCGGGCAGGTATCGGTAAACTGCAATAATCGGGTTACATCAGCCCGACTATGTGCCATGACAGCGATTTTTATAATATCGGCGCCGAGAGACTTTGCCGTCACAACAATATTCTCAAGTCCCTTTTCATCGGGGGTTTTTTCAAAATCATGCTCAGATACTATCACTGTCTTGCCTGTTGAAAGACCTATAACCTCACGGTTTATTTCTGTATCTATCTCAATGTCAATGGCATCGATGAGCGGTATAAGCTGCTTGAAAAGCTCAAGTCGATTGTGACGATTACCATCAGTCTCCCGTATTGTGCCTATGAGAGGAAGCTGTACCGTATTGCGAATCTCTTTCACATATTCAGCCACTGCAGAAAAAGGCTCAGTAATACAATCAACACGTATCTCAAGTATTGTAACCCCTTTCTCCGGTAATTCCCTGAGTATATCCATTGGCAACAGCCGGTCCACAGTTGCAGCAACTCTCGGGATAGTCCCAAGTTCAACTGTCCCAATCATAATCCTGCTCATGGCACATGTTTCTCCTTTCTCAAACCAAGCATAACTTCGGCACGGGTGTCCAGATAACGGACAAGACCATTCGGTATTCGATGCAGCATGCCGGCCTCCTCCCAGACATCTTGACTCTCCATACAGAGATATAATGTACACTCCGGATAAAAAACATTAATACGCTCCTGCATCGTTGCATAAAAATCAGAGCGAATCGGCCGGAAATAACGCAACTTTTTATCCCTCCCCATTACCATTTCACCGCTGAAAAGAGGTAAATGAGCATTATAGGCACGCAATCTGCTTTTCAATGAGGGTGTTGTTCTAAAACCACCCAGACTCCACCAGGCGATTTTTTCAGGGTTCTTAATCGTGTTAAAGATACGATCCACCACAGCCAAGTACTCCTCTCTCCACCGGGGATACCACACCATGGGATCGAAATGAAATGCCACCCAGAACCCCATCTCTTCTGCCTTACGGGCTGCTTGCAACCGATCTTCAAGCGAAGATGTACCTT
>Ga0190359_1001034_pt1 | contig 18133 bp, 16 predicted proteins | sample 48721823_MG_FD_161269 | JGI IMG/M metagenome (GOLD analysis project Ga0190359, IMG submission 161269) | Hydrothermal vent microbial mat bacterial communities from Southern Trench, Guaymas Basin, Mexico - 4872-18-2-3_MG | ecosystem: Environmental > Aquatic > Marine > Hydrothermal vents >... | reverse complement strand
GTACTCGCACTAAAGATTGCTGGTGAATATAAAAAGGGGATGAGTGCTGGTAGTGATGCACATTTCCCCTACGAGATTGGTAGGTGTTATGTTCTCATAAGGCCTTTTAACAACAAAAATGGCTTTTTTAATTCATTGAAAAACGCAAGGGTTGTTCCTGGTCAGAGTCCACTCTGGGTGCATATTCCTTCCACCGTTGCAAAAAGGGTTGATTTTGTAAAGAAAGGGGGATTTTATGGAAGAGGGGCTCAAAAGGATTGAGGTGGTTGAACTTCTCTCCTATATAGGACACGAACTAAGAGGGATTCTTCAACTCATGAATCTTGGAGGAGGTGCCTTCTCCTCAACCATTAGAGAAGAAATAAGACCTGCATACGAAAGGATAGAGAAACTCCTAAAAAAGGTTGAAGAGGTATCATCTTTAAAAAAACCCAGAACCGAAAGGTTGAACCTGAAAAATTTGATAAAAGATTACTTCCCCATCATTGATGGAGATGCTGGAGATGTTGATGCAGATAAATCAATGCTCAGCTATTCCTTCTCCACCCTTTCCCAATTCCTTGGTGATAAGTCCCGTGTAGAGATTGAGCAGGGTGAACTTGGGATTTCTGTTATTATTCACCCTGAAAGGGATTTCAAACTCTCAAGGGTCGAGATAATGGAATCCATTTACCCTTCCCCTCTTTTCCCACTGAGGTGTGCCCTCAGAATTTTTGAAAGACACGGATGGACATGGCACATCAAGGATGGAAACCTTGTACTGAATATCTTTGAGTAATTTCTGTGTTTTTACCTTGACAGCAATTCTGCCTTGTTTCTTAAATCCTCTGCCTTATCAAGCATACCCATCTTTTCTGCACAGTCAGCTGCTTCAATATAAATCTTCACCTGTTTCTGTATATTAACCCCGGAGAACTCAACAGCCATAAGGTAATAATCTATTGCCCTCGCATCCTCCCTATCGCAGAAATATCGTGCAACTATTAGATAGGCCTCCCTTTTTGCTTCCATGGATAAATCCTGATCCATATTTTCAACCTCAGAAATAAGGTCTTCTTCCTGCCCTTCCATTGAAAGTGAGTTGAGTTTCAAAAGATATGCCTTCCAATAGTATGGAGAATCCTTGAATTTTGTGAGAATCTCATCAAGCACAACCTTTGCCTCACCATAAAACCCCGTATTAAAGTATGCCTTCCCTATCATATACAGTGCATAGGGCTTTAACTCCCTTCCTTTAATTTTTCTGAAATACTCAATGGCCTTGCCCGTTACATCCTTCTCCATGTAGTAATCTCCCAGTGCCCTATAAAGATCATCACAATCCTGGCATTTCTTCTCTATAAAATCAGATACGAACTCTATTCCTTCTTCGTCCTTCCCTATTTTCTGATATGCTTCAAAGATTTTCAATACAACCCTTATACCCATATCCCTGTCAATGGGTTTCTCAAGGAGTCTCTTCAAAACCTCTATCCCCTTCCTGTATCTCCCCATATTTATGTAAAATTCACCCATGGACTCCATCACCTCAGGCATCCTTGAGTTATTGGGATACCTCTTCACAAACTCCCTGTAAAATTCTACGGTGGACCTGTATTTGCCCTGTTTGTAATTCATCAACTCCCTGTAATATATTAGTTCGTCCTTCAATTTTTCAGGTGGGTTAAACTTTAAAGCAAGGTCATAGTACTGGCCTGCCTTTTTATAATCTCTCTTCCTGCTGAACAAATCCCCAAGGTACCTGCCTGCATATGGAGTCCACGGAGAGTCAGGGAAGTCAAGTATTGTCCTGAGCAGATACTTCTTTGCTGAATCCAGCCTGTTTATAACAAAGTAAACCTTTCCTATGAGGAACATGGCGTCATCATCAAAACTGGATTTCACACTATCCCTCACCATCTCTTTAAAGATTTCAAGGCTCTTTAAGTCACCAAGTTTGAGGTATGCCCTCGCCAGCCTGTACCTTGCAGGAAGAACAAGGTTTTTTATAGGTTCTTTGAAGAATGCCTCAAAGGCCTTAACAGAATTCCTGTATTTTCTTAAACGATACTCTGTCCATCCAAGTCCATAGAGAAAATGCACCCTGTAAATACTGGTTGTTCCAGCAGAAAAGAATTTCTCAGCATCCCTGTATTTTTTCAACGAATAAAAGGCAGTGGCAGTGGCAAAACATTTAACAGGACTATCGTATTTTATCTTCTCCTCCAGTTCAATTATCTCCCTCCATTTATTTGCTCCCAGCAGGGATGCATACAGATAGTCCCTAACAATCCTTTCCCTGTAAATGCCCAGCAGATCTTTGAATATTGATGCAGATTCACTGTACTTTCCTTTAAGGAATAGCCTGTAACCCTCTGCAATTTTTTTATACACAGGTGGCAGATTAAGTGTTGAAAGTATGCTGTCAATCAGTACAGTGTCCTCTGTATAAAAAATCAGATTGAACTTCAATGTATCGGGTAAAGAAGACATCAGTGCAACAGGAAGCCCCTTCCCTGAATAGATTGCAAGTATTCCCTTCACATAATCGGGTGTTTCGGTCAGTGAAAGCAAATTTTCAGCCTCCCTATAATTCCCAGAATTTAGAAGATATATCCCAAGAAGGAAATCAGCCTCATTTTTATAACCAGAACCCTTTAATAAACTTAAAATTCCCATCAGTCCGCATGTATCACCCCTCTCAATCTTTACAACTGCCTCATTTAAGAGTATCAATCCCCTATCTGTTCTCTCTGGTTGAATATCAAGGAGTGTAAAGAAAAAAAATAGAATCAATATGCCCCCCTGCCTGAGAAAACAGCAGGTATGGTCTTCAAAAGTATCTTCATGTCCAGAAGAAGGCTCCAGTTGTCAATATATTCAAGGTCCATCTTTATCCATTCACTGAATTTAATCTCATTCCTCCCCCTTATCTGCCACAGGCAGGTGAGTCCTGGTTTCATTGAAAGTCTTCTCCTCTCCCACAACTCATACTCCTCTACCTCTTCAGGAAGGGGAGGTCTTGGACCAACAAGTGACATATCACCTTTAAGCACATTCCACAACTGTGGGAGTTCATCAAGGCTGAACCTTCTGAGTATCCTTCCAACAGGGGTTATCCTTGGATCATTCTTCATTTTGAAAACAACCCTGTCCATCTCATTAAAATCCATCAGAAATTTTCTTATTCTGTCAGCACCATGATACATGGTTCTGAATTTGTAAAATACGAATTTCTTCCCATTCAATCCCACCCTTACCTGCTTGAATATTACAGGTCCTTTTGATGTGAGTTTTATTATTATTGGAATAACAACAAACAGAGGGAAGGCCATAATAAGAAAAATAAATGCAAGTATCTTATCAAGTGTGTATTTCACAAACAATTCAAGGTGCTTCTGAGAGCCCCTGTGGAAAGATAGAATGTTTATGTCCCCAATCCTCTCAAGGGTAGCAAAAAATACAGGCTGTTTAACAATCCTCTCCAGTGGTATGGATAGTGTTATTCCAAGGTCGGTGCAGATCTTCATCCATTCCCTGTAGTCCTTGCCAAGCACAACCACCCAGTCCACATGGCTGTTTTTCAGAAATTCTTTAATTCTTGCAATGGACTGGGTTTTACCCTTCCATTCAATCCTCTCTATACCTGTAAAGGTTGTCTTGCTGAACTTTTCAAAAAATTCCTCAGACTGCCTGGAACTGCCCACTATCAAAACCCTTATTGGTGGAACTTTCCTGGACAAAACCTCCCTTATTCCGTATAGTAAAGGCACAGCAATTATGTAAAATATGAAGAGCATAAATCTTGACTGGAAAAAGAGTTTCAGTAGATACAGCATGAATATGGAAGCCAGAAATCCAAGTGTGAACGAGACAAGGGTTCTCATGTGGAATTCGTTCCTGTCCAGGGGGAACTCCTCAAGTTTCAAGTTGTTCATGTAAAATGTTATAAAATATATTGGCAGGATTGCAGGAAAACTCCTTAAAAACCTTGAGATATAAATATCAAGCCCTGATATACCTGTGTCAAAGAGTCCCCTTATAACGTGAGAAAGAAAGTAGGTAAATACCACAATAAGGATATCTGAGATTGTAAGTGCCCATTTGCCAACACCTGCCCTCTGCCTTAACATACCTACTCCCTTATTGATTCTACAATCTTTCCCAGTATGAGCATCATAATCCTCAACAATAAGGCTTCTCCGAGTAAAAATTCTGTGGACATGCTCCCATCACTCCATTTCAGAAAATACTTGTACATACTGTAATTGTGTATCATCCTGTTTTTTATGGGCTTTTTTCTGGTTGAACCACCAAGCCTGTGATAAAAAACTGCATCTGCAACATAACACACCTTCAAACCTCTCAACCATACCCGCCTGCAGTAATCAGTATCCTCAAGAAAGAGAAAGAACCTCTCATCAAACCCACCAAGTTCATCAAAAAGCCATCTGGGTGTGATGAAGACCGCACCCCTCAACCAATCAACAATCTGGTTTTTTGAATAGTCAAGGTCGTACAGCATGTATCTCCTTGAAAATGGATTATGTGGAACGAACTTCCTGAAAAGTGATTCCCTGCCAAACATCACATTCAAATACGTAGGAAACATCCTGCATGATAACTGGAGGGAACCATCAAAATTCAGGAGTTTTCCTCCTGCAACCCCGCACTGTGGATTTTTCTCCATGAACTCAACAAGTTTGTCCAGTGCATTGGGTGTCACAACCACATCAGGATTAAGAAACAAGAGATACTTCCCTCTTGCCCTCTTCCCAATGAGATTGCATCCATGGGAGAAACCAGAATTTTCCCTTAAAAGTATCTTCTTTATTCCTTTCTCTTTTTTCAGGAACTCAACAGAGCCATCAACCGATGCATTATCAAGGATGATAATCTCATAGGGAACTGAAGGTGGGTTTCTTTTAATGGAGTCCAATAGTTTTTTTACATAGTCAAGTGAATTATAATTTACAATGCCTATACTGAGTTTTACTTCCATCTCATAAATCGTTTTATACCAAGAAGGATTACAACCTGAAACGCCTCTTTGATTATCTGCTTTGACATCTTTGACTTTCCTGCCCTCCTGTCAACAAAAACAATGGGAATCTCCTTAACCCTGAACCCATTCCAGTATGTGTAATAATGTATTTCTATCTGGAAACCGTATCCATCTGCCTTGATTTTTTCAAGGTCAAGTTTCTTAAGAACACTGCTTCTTATTCCCTTGAACCCTGCAGTCAGGTCTCTAACTGGAACACCTGTAACAAATCGTGCAAAAAGATTTGCTGAATAAGAGAGCAACTTCCTTGAAAGAGGCCAGTTCTCAACCCTTATTCCCCTGATGTATCTTGAACCTATGACAAGGTCAAAATCATTGAGTGCATGGTAGACTCTTGGAAGGTCGTTTGGATTGTGGGAAAAATCTGCATCCATCTCAAAAACAAAATCATAACCACTTTTTATAGCCCATTTAAACCCTTCAATGTATGCAGTGCCAAGACCCAGTTTACCACTCCGTTCAATCAGATGAATTCTACCATCCCTTTTCTGGAGCCTTCTAACAATATCCCCTGTCCCATCAGGGGAGTTATCATCCACAACAAGCACATCCACGGGGATGTTCTGTTTCAAAACCTCCCTTATTATGGATTCAATGTTTTCCCTCTCATTGTAGGTTGGGATTATAACAAGCCCTCTATTCATCTCCTTATCCTTATTAAAAGGTTCAAAATAACGGTCAAAACTATGGAGAAGAGTATTGATGTGGCAAGAGGGAAGACAAAGAGGAAGTTTTTCCGTCTTATAATGATGTCTCCTGGCATGTGGAATGAAAACCTTGCATAGAGAAGAAAGATACCCCCCACCACCAGAAGAATAATTCCTGTAAGTATCAGCATCCTTGCCACATTCTCCATTATATCTCTCCTTTTCTCATCATTCTGGATAGATGAAGTATTGCATCTGAATGTTCCCTGTCCTTTTTGTAAAAGGGTATGTTTTCCCTTATCTTCCTGTGTATCTTTCTCAAGGCAGGGGATATTTTCTCCTTCCTTAAATCAACTGCCTGAGCACCTGCAAGAAGTTCAATGGCAAGAACATAGTATGTGTTTTCAATGATTTCCATAAGTTTTAATCCAGCATTCAATCCCATGGAAACATGGTCTTCCTGATTGGCAGAGGTGGGGATTGAGTCAACTGATGCTGGATGGGAGAGAATCTTGTTCTGTGATACAAGGGCTGCTGCAGTCACCTGGGAAAGCATGAACCCTGAATTTACACCTGGCCTTTCAACAAGAAATGGAGGAAGACCGGTGAATGAGGTATCCATCAACTGGGCAATCCTTCTCTCAGATATGCTTGACAGTTCTGTAATGGCAACTCCAAGAAAATCCAGTGCAAAGGCAATTGGCTCACCATGAAAGTTTCCACCAGAGTAGACCCTACCATTTATGAGGAGTGGATTATCAGTAACACTGTTAAGTTCTGTTTCAAAAACCTTCTCAGCATACTCAATCACATCAAAGATTGCTCCATGGACCTGTGGCACACACCTGAATGAATATGGGTCCTGAACCCTCTCTGTTCTCTTTTGTGAAGAACCTTTCAACAGCCTTCTTATCTCAGATGCAACCTTTGATTGGCCTTTGTGTCCCCTTAATCTGTTCAATTCCCTGTTGAACGGCTCAAGCCTTCCTTTAATTCCCTCAATGGATAGGGCAGCAGATATATTTGCAAGCCTTAAAAGATTCTTTGCATGCCACAATCCTATACAACCTATGGATGTCATGAAGTGCGTTCCGTTCAAAAGAGCAAGCCCTTCCTTGGGGGACAACTTAATTGGTTTAAGCCCCGCCTTTTTAAGGGCAGTTTTACCAGGGTAAACCCTTCCCTTGTAGGTTGCTTTACCCTTCCCTATCATCACCAGTGCCATGTGTGCCGAGGGTGCAAGGTCACCACTTGCCCCAACTGAGCCCTTCTCAGGAATAACAGGGATTACCCTCCTGTTTATCATACCAACAAGGAGTTTCAGTGTATCTGGCTTAACACCGCTGTATCCCCTTGCAAGTGAAGTCACCCTTGCAAACATTGCACCCAGCACCACATCCTCATCCAGATGCTTACCAACCCCAGAGGCATGGCTTAAAACAATGTTCTTCTGTAAATCAAGGAGTTCCTTTTCACTTATCCTTGTTCCAGCAAGTTTACCAAAACCTGTATTGATACCATACCCAACCTTTCCAGACTTTATGAAATCAGTCAGTTCTTTATGTGACCTGGATACCCCCCTCAAAACTGCACTTTTCAGGGTAACCTTTTCTCCCTCAAAAACCACCTTGAAAAAGTCGTTGATTTTAACAGGATATTTAAGTTCCATGGTGATTAGTATAAACCGAGATTGTGTCAAGTCAAGGGAATATATTGTCAATTTTTCTTAACAAATAACCAGCCATTTAAAACGTAATAGGGATTCCCATATTTATTGCAATACTCTACATTCCTAATTGGTTGAAAAATCCACAATAGTGGAGATAAATCTGAAAAAGGGAAAATCGTATTGCTGGGTTAATAGGAAATAAAATTATCTACCCATAGGAAAAGATTCTATGTATTGACAAATTAGAAGGTAAAAGATAAAATAATTTATGAGGATGTATGACTACAAAGGTAACGGAAAACTCTTTTCATTGATACAAGGATACAGGTTTATCTATCCGAGCATTATTCACATTATGGTAAATTATCTGCAGATTTCTTCGATTTTAATGCTCACCACAAAATCAGAACTTGAAAATGAATTGAAGGGCTTTGACCTGGGGGTTGATGACTTTATGCCAAAGCCATTCCTTCCTGAAAGGTTGCTTGCAAGGGTCAGGGCGCTACTTAAAAGGTACTACACCTGATGTCTGTATTCCTCATTGTTACTGGGATCATACTGGTTATTGCTGGACTCCCTGGAATTTTTATACCTGCACTCCCTGGTATTCCCCTTGCATTTGGTGGCTATATTATGATTGCAGGGGGCATGGGATTCAAATCGATTCACCCTGGAGTCTACATTTTTCTGGCACTTATAACCTTAATATCGGTGCTTGCAGACTATTTTGCCTCATCCATTGCAACAAAGAAGGCCGGTGGCTCAGCCACCTCAGCAATTGCTGCATTTGTTGGGCTTTTTGTTGGCATACTATCAGGCCAATTCTACCTTATGTTCATCCTTCCCTTCATATTTGCATTCATTGTTGAATACATAAAAACAGGGAACATCAAAAGAGGAATAAAGGTGGGGTTTTATGCCTTTGCAGGATTTCTTGGCTCAATACTTTTCAGAGTTTTTGCATACTTTGCTATGCTCTTGGTCTTTCTCATCCAGGTAATAAAATGAACAGGAAGGATTTTTATCTTTTTCTTTTAACAGGTGTTTCCCTTATTGTATTGATCAATTTTAGAAATCTTTTCACGGATGAACTGAAGTATTACCTCCCTGCTGCTTTGATGATGAGGGAAGGGCTTATTCCTTACAGGGACTTCTTTTTCCCTCAAATGCCCCTCTCAGCTATATTTTTTATTCCAACATCAACCGGTGGATGGGGTGGTTTAATGCTTTCACGCTCTCTCGCCTCAGTCCTTTTTCTACTAATGGGTTATATTCTCTATATTCATACACACAGGGACAGACGCTTTCTTCTCCTGTATCTATTTAATGCCTCACTACTGTTCTTCATGCCAGTTGCAAAGTCCCGAATTTTCATCTCTTTCCTCCTCACCCTTATATTTCTCCTTACACTGAGGGAAAGAACTCCGAGAAATTTATTTCTTGCTGGATTTCTCGTTGGTATTTTGACCGGTGTTAGATATGTCTATCTTCTTTCTTTCATCCTCTTTTTACCCATGAATCGTAAGGATATGAAATTTTTCATTCCAGGGTTAATTACTCCATTGATTATTCCACTTTTATTTTTTATCCTCTCTCCTGGTAATTTTATTTTTGACAACTTTATATATCACTTTTTGCTAAGAAGAAATTTCCCTTCACCTCCTTTTCAGAGAGTATCCAGTATCTTAAAAACAATTTTCTTCCCCTCAAACCTTGTTCTTTTAATTGTGCTTTTCCTGAATTATAAAAGGAGTAATTTAAAATATTATATCTTCATCTTCCTTATAAACATACTCTACTATATGAGTCTTACACCAGTTCAATTCCACTACCATGCAGAAACTCTTCCTCTCGTAATTTACCTGGTATATGATTTCTTTAAAAGAATGGAGAAAAAGATCTTTGTTCCTGTGTATCTATTTTATCTTACCAGTATAATCCTATGTATATACGCATATCTTCCGGGATTTAAAGAACCTCAGAAGTACTTTACCGTGAAAAGAATAAAGGAGGTCTGTACACTCATTGAAGAAAATATGAAGGGAAAAGGCTGGCTTATTTCAGAATTACCCCAGATTCCCTATCTTACAGGTCTAAAAACTCCTACTGTATTCAGGATTGAATCTGTAATTCCTGGTGGTCCTTCCAACAGAAGAACCTATTCCCCTGAAAAACTCGAGTTGTACATTGGTCTGTATAACCCTGAAATAATTATTGTGCATAAGGATCAACTCAGGTGGATTAACTGGAAAAACAAATACAAACCCATTGGAGAAAATGGAGGCTATGTTTTTTTAAAAAGGACAACTACAATAAGAAATTAATGTTCAGCACCTTTTTAGAAATGTTTACAAATCAAACCTACCATCATCCTTTGTTTCTGGAAGTTTATGAACCCTGCTCTTGAGCCAACCTATTTTTACATCCTCAGGTGTATCAAAGGGAGGAACAAAGGGCTTTATGTCAAGGAGTGGGGTTCCATCAATTATGTCAATATCCTCAATTTCAAGAATGTTCTTATTGATACCAATCAGTTTAACAACTGATAAACCTATGGGGTTTGGTCTTCGCGGTGCCCTTGTTGCAAACACACCCCTTTCTTTATCATCCATATAGGGTACAACTCTAAGTTTATAGCCCTTTGATAGGTGCAGATGGTACACAAGCACTATGTGGGAAAACCCATCAAGTCCATCCAGACCTTCAATGTAGTCATCAAATATTTCAATGTATCCACGTATACCTTTCCCTGCACGGGGCTGGATGGGTGTTCCCTTCTGCTCCCTGAAAGGTGTATGTACAATCCCTATTGGTGTGTATTCAATCTTCTCCACGGCTCACCCCCATCAGAAAATCCTTTATCAGGTTCAGTGAAACCCATCTCCTGTATTCAGCGGTTGACCTCTGGTCTGTTATGGGGTTTATGAGTTTATCATACATTACCAGTGCCCTGTGTATCTCCCCATTTTCCCATGGATATGTTTCAATGAGAAATTCTTCAATGGACTTTGACCTCACCGGTGTTGGTGCAACAGCACCAAGTGCAATCCTGATATCAACGAGCCTATCCATTTCTATCTTATAACCATATGCGATAGACGCCTTTGAGAGTGCCAGTGCATTCCTTGTTCCAATCTTCCTGTATCCTGCATATGTAAAATCCATATCAGGAATTATAATCTCCTTCAACAGCTCATCCTCTCGCAATATATTCTTCCCTGGTCCTTTAATGAAATCCATAACAGAAACTGTTCTCACCTCATTTAATGAAACAAGGAGAAGTGAAGCATCAAGGATGTAAAGTGGTGGGAGTGTATCACCAGCAGGGGATGAGTTGCATATATTACCTCCAATGGTTGCCATATTCCTTATTCCAGGGGATGCCATCACTTTGACTCCCTGTTTAAGCACCTCTGGAACAATTTTTGACTGAACGATTTCATCAAGTGTTGTTGCAGAACCAATGATTATTTTGCCCTCCAGGGCCCTTATCCCCTTTAATTCAGGAAGGTGACCAATATACAGGAACTCTTTATTAACCTCTCGCACCATCAGATCTGTTCCACCAGCAAGGGGAACTTTCCCACTTCTCATTCCGAGTGCCTCTTGAAGGGTATCAGGCTTTACCATAGCCCCCTTCCTTTTATGGATGCCCTTTTTATTGCCCTTACAACACTCAGATAACCTGTACACCTGCAGAGATTACCAGAGATTGCCTCTTTTATATCCTCTTCATCAGGTTCAGGATTCTCCCTCAAAAGTGCCTCTGCTGCAAGGAGCATACCCGGTGTGCAGAATCCACATTGAACAGCACCCTCCTCAGAAAATGCCTCCTTTAAAACCCTGAATCTTTCTGTCTTTCTGAAACCCTCTATTGTTAGAACATCCCTTCCGTCTACCATTATCAGTGGAACAAGACAGGAATGAACAAGTTTTCCATTCAGTAGCACAGAGCATGCACCACACTCACCTTCACCACACCCTTCTTTTGTTCCCTTTAGTCCCATATCCTCCCTCAAAAAGTGGAGAAGCCTCTTTTCAGGATTCACATCTGCTTTTATTCTCTCTCCATTCAGTACAAACTCAATCACCATTCATCTTCTCCAGAAGGTATTCAGGGGTTATGGGAATTTTATCTATCCTTATCCCTGTTGCCTGTTGAACAGCAGATGCAAAGGCCGGGGCAACACCAACAAATGGGAGCTCCCCTGCACACTTTGCACCGAAAGGCCCATACTCATATGGGGTCTTAACCAGTTCCACAACAATTTCAGGAACATCCTTTGCAGTGGGTATTGTATAATCTGTTATTGTTCCAGGGATTAATAAACCTTCTTTAATATCCATCTTCTCAAGGTATGCCCATCCAAGTGCCTGAACCATGCCACCTTCTAACTGCCCCCTTATTATCCTCTCATCTATGGGGATGCCAACATCATAAACACCCCACATTCCGGATGTTTTCACCTCAAGTGTCACAGGGTCAACCTCAACCTCAACCACAACCCCACCCCAGGAATATTCAGGGTATGAATCACCATGCAGTTTTTCCTGGTCCCACCTGACATACTCGGGCATCCTGAACCTCTCCTCAACAACATACTCCATTTCACCCATATGGTCTTTAAGTTTCTCACATGCCCTCTGGAGGAGTCCACCTACAATCATCACGGTTCTTGATGCAACTGTTGGACCTGAATCGGGCACCCTGTCTGTATCAGGATTTCTGTAAATCACCTGTTCAATGGGAATGTTTAGTGCATGTGAGACAATCTTCCGCAACGCAGTTTGTGCACCCTGACCCATCTCCACTGTTGAAACAAGTATCTCCACTTTTCCATCTTTCCTTTTTGCAAGTTTCACCCTGCTATCAAGCCTCACCTCACCATCACCTGTGAACCCACATCCATGGAAGAATAGGGAAACACCGATCCCCTTCCATTTTTCATCCCTGTATTTCTGATACTTCTCTGTGAACCCTGAAAGTTTATCAAGCCTGCTCATAATTTCATCTATCTTCACATCACTCCTGAATCTCCCTGAAGTAGGGGTCAGGTCTCCCCTTCTAACGCTCACACTCTTCTTATACTCAAGAGGGCTGATTCCCATCTCATCAGAAAGATTTGTTCCGTGCAGTTCAACACCAAAGAATGCCTGCGGTGAACCAAAACCCCTGAAGGCACCTGATGGAACATGGTTTGTTGCAACTGCAATTCCTCTTACACGCAGGTTTGGTGTTTTATAAACACCTGTCCCTGCAAATATTGCCCTCTGGAGGACAACGGGAGAAAGGGTAATGTATGCTCCAGCATCAAGGATAATCTCAACATCCATCCCCAGAATATTCCCATCCCTGTCAAGTGCAGTCCTGTGTCTTACGATTGATGGATGTCTCTTTGTTGTGCTCAAAATGTCCTCATTCCTCTCAAGTATCAACTTCACAGGCCTTCCTGTCTTGATGGAGGCAAAGGCAACATGACCTGCAATCAGGGAGGGAAAATCCTCCTTACCACCAAACCCACCACCTGTTGTTGCCTGGACAACCTGAATTCTATCCTCAGGCCAGCCAAGCCCATGTACAAGTGCGTTCTTCACATAATATGGGCACTGCATTGAGCCAATCACCCTGACCTTCCCCTCTGAATAGATACCAATCATACCCTGTGGCTCAAGATATATGTGCTCCTGTAACCCTGTCCTGTATTCACCCTCAACTATCCTGTATGCCTTCCTGAATGCATCATCAACATCTCCCCTTGAAAACTCATACTCAACAAAACTGTTGTTATCACCATAGATAGGTGGGGCATTCCCATTCAGTGCCTCTTCAATGGTAAAGACAGGCTCAATCTCTTCATACTCAACATGTATATCCTTCAATATCCTTTTTGCCTTTTCTTTATCCTCTCCAACGACAAGAAGAATGGGTTCTCCGATATAATTAACTTTATCCTCAGCAAAAAAGGGCATGTCCTCTGAGAGCATCTTAACACTGTTTTTACCAGGGACATCCCTGTAATCAACAATCCAGTATCTCTCGGGAATCTCTGGAACTTCAATCCTCTTTATCCTGCCGCGTGGAATTCTGGAACGGAGGGTAACTGCATGCAGGAGACCAGGAATTTCAAGGTCATCAACAAAAAGTGCATTCCCCTGGCACTTCTCTAAAAGGTCAACCCGCTCAACAGGTTTTGAAATATCCATATGTAAATCATAACCCACAAAACCAATTATTCAACCCCCTTCCCCATACAGGGACGGAGGTGGACAATTTGACAATTTGACACTTTGTTTATCCTATTTATTTTCAGTAAGATAAAGAATAATAAATTGTGTCTGACCCTGATAAAAGGGGATAGATTAGTAGTTTAGACCTCCGTCCCCGGATGAGGGGTACTTGACATAAATTCCAATAAGGTTATGGTGTGATATGGGAATGAATAGTATTCTCGTGTTTCTCATAACAGGTGTGTTCTCCTCCCTGCTCACTTTTTTGTTTATGAGGGTGGCATTAAAGTTCAACACCCCCATTGACATACCATACATGTATAAATCACATGCCATCCATAAGAAACCTGTTCCAACTGCAGGAGGTATTCCCCTTTTTGTTGTTTTCTGGACCATGCTTCTTCTCCTTCACAAACCTGACTGGGAGATGCTTCTCTTCTTCTTTTTATCTCTGTTTCTTTTAATCTTTGGTTTGCTTGATGACATTAAAAACCTCAGGGCGGAATTAAAACTCTTTTATCAGGGTATGTCTGGTTTTGTTTTCTATCTACTATTCAGACCCGAGGGGTACAATCTTGGCTGGTTCACAGTACCTGCTGGATTTTATTCGCTAATTTTTACAATCTTTTTGTTCATGGTGATAGTGAATGGACTGAATTTTCTGGATGGCATTGATGGACTATCCTCCACCTATACACTGGTTATGCTTATTTTTATGGGAATAATTTATGGTGAATTTAATTACATATATCTCTATATCTTTGCCGGTGTAATTGCGGGTTTCCTTTTCTGGAACATTAGGAAACACAGGGTGTTTCTTGGTGATGCAGGCATATACTTCTTCTCATCAATTGTTATGTATATTCTGCTGAAGCCAGACCACTCATATATAAACCTGTTTCCATTTGGTGTCCTCTTTGCAATCCCACTTATGGACCTCGGTGGAGCAGTGGTAAGGCGTCTAAAAAGAGGAATAACACCCCTTGCACCTGATACCGGGCATATCCATCACAGGTTATTAAAAGGGTTCAAAAATCACTATCTTGTTGTTCTGATTTACTTGATTGTTGTAACAATACTCGGTTTTCTGGCAATTCTGAGCAACAACCAGACTCAAATGGTATGGCCCATCACTGGATTTTTCTTCCTCATCTGGATAATGATGCTTTTCCTTTTTAAGTGGCTATGACCGGTTCAATAGTGCATGGGGAAAACATACTTGAGCAAATCCATCTCTTGTTGAGAAGGTATGGGTTTTATGCTGATGAAGGACTGGCAATACACGGCTCTGGCATCTCCAGAAAACTTGTAGATTCTTACTTCAAAGAGTGGGATTCATCAGGTATTGACGATTCAACCTTTGATACTGTAAAAGAACTGGAAGGGATTGTGAAGTATAAAAGATTCCTCGTTGCAATAGGCGGTGGGAAGGTTATTGACACAGGAAAGGTGACTGCAGGGAATCTTGGACTCCCCTTTGTATCAATTCCTACCACTCTCTCCAACGATGGAATCTTTTCACCCATTGGTGTAATCAAAAAAAATCATACTCCAGAGAGTATCCTGACAAAGCCACCAGAACTTCTGATACTTGATTACTCCATCATAAGGTCATCACCAAAGGAACTGCTCCTTGCTGGTATAGGAGACCTTATTTCAAATCTATCCGCTATCCTTGACTGGAAACTTGCTGTTAAGTTAAAAAAGGATACCGAGGACATTCCTTCAATGGAACTCTCATACGAAGGTGCTGAAACCTTCCTTGATACAGAGGAAGAACCTTTTTCAATCCCTTTTATAAAAACCCTTGCACATGGGCTTATAAAAAGTGGTCTTGCAATGCAGAGACATGGAAGTTCAAGACCGGCCAGTGGTGCAGAACACCTGATAAGCCACGCCCTGGACAAAATCCTTGAAAAACCCTTGATTCACGGTATCCAGTGTGGTTTCGCAACCCTCTTCACAGTACTACTCCATGGTGAAATGGGTTTATTCCTCAGGATAAAAGAGTTTTATGAAAGGGTTGGGTTCCCCACAACCCTTGAACAGGTGGGGATACCGGAGGAGAAGTTCAGAGAAGCAGTGAAACTTGCACCATTTTTAAGACCAAACAGATTCACCATTCTCCACAAAAATCCAGAGATTGAGGATGCCCTAAACTACATCACCTGATGACCAGTATCTTTTTCATAACCCTTTCGCTCTTTACAAAGAAGACACCTGAGGGTAACCCTTTCACACCTTTTCCGCTGTAAACCTTCCTTCCTGAAACATCATACACCACCACATTTCTGTTTTTGAAGATTTCAGGGGAAAAGGAAAGGATATTTTCTTTTACATATGAAGACTTATCCCTGTTCAGTTCGGATTCAAATTCATACCACCTGCAACGGGCAAAGTTCCCACCTGAAGTCTGCCACTCAACCCTGTATCCCTGAAGTTTGAACATATGAATATACCCTGCATCATCCCTGACAATAAGTTCAATATTCCCATCCCCATCAACATCATCCACGTATGGGTCTGAGCCACTAACACTCCCAATGTCTATCGGGAACCCTGGAACATCCTTACCATCCATCCTGAAGGCGTACAACTTCCCATCTGTTGAATGAACAAGGACATCATTTCTTCCATCACCATCAAGGTCAGCAATTATCGGTGACACATACCTTATGTAATTCACACGTGGAACCTTTTTCATAAGCAGCACGGTTCCATCATTATCCACCACATAGAGGAATCCATACTTTGTTATGAAGGCAACTTCTGGTAAACCATCCCCATCCACATCACCTGCACCTATGTCTGCATAAATTTGATGTGACTGGGTAAATGGGAATCCACTGAGTTCCTCCCCGCTCCCCCTGAATACATGGAGATTCCCATTCAACTCAATAACTGCTATCTCGTCAATCTGGTCACCATCAAAATCTCCACATGCAATCCCCATGGGTCTTGAAGACAGAACCATTGAATCAATCCTTACACCATCTTCAGAAAGTATGTAAACCTTATTCCCGACAGAGGTTCCTGCAACAATCTCTGTATTACCATCAGCAAACAGGTTACCTGAACCAACACACACAACACCAGGGAGATATACTGGCCATCCAGATATTTCACTACCGCCATGATTGACCCTGTGCAGGAACCCATCATTGGTGTAGTAAACAATTGAACCGTCAAGAAGGATTACTGGATAAAGCATCCCTCCTATTCTGCCAGTTCCAAGGGAAAGGAATCCGTTATTCAATATGCGTATATCTGCTGTATCATTTAAACCACCATTCAACACAACCTCATCAATACCATCACCATCAATGTCAAAAACAGATGGTGAGGAGCGGGTGATAGTTCCTGCCTTTATGGGATAACCTGGAATGAGATTCCCATCAACTGAGTAGGCATACAACCTACCTGAAGGCATCTGTACAATGACCTCCTTCCTTCCATCACCATTTATATCACCTGCAACAGGTGCTGGAAGGTTGTAGGTTTCCTGCTGCTGGATGTAGTCAGGATACTCTGCAAATACAGGCCATCCTCTTGATTCAGGTGGATTGGAATAAATGGTATCAATGTAAATGGGAAGACCTTCAACAAAGGATGGGGAAACAGGCCTTATTACTACCACATGTGGCCTGTATCCAATGTTTGTAAATTCCCATATCTTTTCAGAGATGGGTGTATGATTTGCAATCTCTCCATCTATATACAGATTGTATCTGTTTGAAACCAGTGTATTGAATCTTATGGTGCAGGTTGAATCTCCAGGAACTGCTTCAAAGTCTGTTACAGAATCAACAGGTTCTTCTGGACTGAATGGCAGTATCTCCCTGTTCAGGACAAAGAAGATTGAATCATACTCTGCTGGCAACATGATTGGGTTATCATCAACAAAACCTTCACCTGGAAGTAGAGGAGCATGGGTTCTGAAAAGTGCGTGTTTCTTTCCATCCTTCCACCACAAAAATCCATATGTGATACTACCAGAGGTGGTATCACCTGAATTGTAAATCCCAATCCTCTCAACAATCCCCTTCTCTCCTATCCTGATTGAATGGAGAGTAATATCAGGGAGTTTCACTGGTATAAACACGGGGAAGACAAGGGAGTCTGCCACCTCAGTTAGTTTCAATGACAGATTCCCTGATATATTCTCCGCATCTGCTGGCACATTACCTGAAACACTGAAAACCTCTCCTGGTGAAATTTCAGCAGGGAACGAATCAACCTTTATAATACCACTCTTTCCTACGATACCACACTCCCTGATATGGACAGGTTCTCTTTCAATGGACTTCATTGTTATGTGGAACCTCTTTTCATCTGCACTTGCACCAATGTATACAATTGTGCCAGCCCTTTCAACCTCCACTGTGTCTATTACAGGGTAATATTCGGGTGAGATTATTCCTACAATGACCATCCCTGTGTCAGGGATGGTTGCAACAATCTTCCCCTCTCCATTGACAATCTGTGTTGAATAAAACACCCCTGATGATGGTTGATATATAAATCCCTCTCCAGAGGCAGGCCTTC
>Ga0190359_1001033_pt1 | contig 18139 bp, 15 predicted proteins | sample 48721823_MG_FD_161269 | JGI IMG/M metagenome (GOLD analysis project Ga0190359, IMG submission 161269) | Hydrothermal vent microbial mat bacterial communities from Southern Trench, Guaymas Basin, Mexico - 4872-18-2-3_MG | ecosystem: Environmental > Aquatic > Marine > Hydrothermal vents >... | reverse complement strand
AAAATATCAAGAGAAGAAAGAGAGAGAAAAGGAACAGAACTTGTTTGGATATTGATAATTTGGAATAGTTGCACCTTTCAGGGTTTTTTACAAGCCACCGTTTCTAACGGTGGTAGTTGACTTTAAAAATTGTGTTAAAATGCTTGCAATTATATTCTAGTTTCGTATCTTATCAATATTAATAAAAACAGCAGATAATATGGATTTTATTACAAAACAAAAAAAAGAATTGTCTCGTTTTGAGCGGTTTATATCGTCTATAATGCTGGCAGCGGAAAATGTTGTTAAAATTCCGCTGTTCAGATGCCAGAGATGCGGAGAGTGTATTTTAAGCCACACTGCGTTTATCTGCAGTCAGAGATGCCCCAAGCGCCTGAGGAACGGACCGTGCGGTGGAACAAGAGAAAACGGTAACTGTGAAGTATATCCTGACAGAAAATGTGTGTGGTACAGAATATATAAAAGAGCAGGATTTCTGCGAAGATTGAATTTTCTGTATAGGATTGAAAAAATTCACAACTGGAATCTTGAAAAAACATCAGCGTGGTTTAATGTTTTTACAAAAAGAATAGAGCCTCCAAAACTTTTTATGAAGAAACCGGATGAGTTTAAAGAATCTGATAAAATCTGACAGATTTATTGTAACTGCAGAACTTGGACCGCCTCAAAGTGCAAACAGCAGTGTAATAGAGAGAAAAGCAGGATATTTTAAAGGCCTTGTACATGCCGTAAATATTACTGATAACCAGACAGCTATTGTCAGGTTTTCTTCAATTGCAGCGGCGAAAATATTGATAGATTCAGGTTTGGAGCCGGTAATTCAGATGACCTGCAGAGACAGGAACAGGATTGCAATTCAGAGCGATCTTCTCGGAGCCTTTGGTCTTGGAATTGAAAATGTTCTTTGCCTGACAGGAGATTATACAACGAGCGGCACACAGCCAGAAGCAAGACCTGTTTATGACATGGATTCAATACAATTGATAGCCTCTGTGAGCCGGATGAACAGGGGAGTATTACTTTCAGGAGATCCGATAAAAACACCTACGGGTTTCTGCATAGGCGGAGCTGCAAATCCTTTTGCACCGCCGTTTGAAATGAGAATTATCAGACTTCAGAAAAAGATTGCTGCAGGAGCGCATTTTATCCAGACTCAGCCTGTTTTTGATCTTGAAATTTTCAAAAAATGGATGGAAAGAGTAAACGGTCTCGGACTCAGTAAAAAAACAGCCATACTTGCAGGCGTAATGCCTGTAAAATCTGTCAAGGCCCTTGAATATATGAAATCTCAGGTTCCGGGAATGAGGATACATCCTTCATTTATTAAAAGAATGGCGGAATCGGAAGATCCGAAAGCCGAAGGTGTAAATATTGCAGTTGAGTTGATTGAACAGATAAGAGAGATCCCCGGAATAAGAGGTATACATCTTATGCCGCTTATGTGGGAAAGTATAACACCGGAAATAATCAAAAAATCAGGAATAACAATTGATGAGTGAGAAAAACAGCCCTTTATTCGAAATCCTTAACAAGCGCGTTATTGTACTGGACGGAGCTATGGGAACAATGCTGCAGCCTGTTATTGAGTCATGCAAATGCATGGATATGGCGAACCTTTTATTTCCTGAAGCTGTGTCAGATATACACAAAAAGTACAGGGATGCAGGCGCTGATATTATTTCCACAAATACATTCGGAGCAACCCGCATTAAGCTTAATTCTCTCGGGTTCGCAGATAAAGTAAAAGAGATTAACATAAAAGGTGCACAGCTTGCAAGAGAAGCAGCTCCGGATCGCCTTATTGCAGGCGTAATAGGACCTTCGGGAAAATTAATTGAACCTCTCGGAGAGTTGAGTTTTAACCAGGCTTTTGAGGCTTTTTATGAACAGGCTCAGTCCCTTAAACAGGGAGGCACAGACCTGTTTTTACTGGAAACATTTGCAGATTTAAAAGAGATTAAAATTGCAGTTATGGCAGTTAAAGATGCTGCACCGGAAATGCCTGTTTTTGCATCAATGACATTTGAAGAGGGATTCAAAACTTTTACAGGTACGGATCCGGAAACAGCTGCAACTGTTCTTACTTCTCTTGATGTTGATGCTGTGGGAGTTAACTGCTCGACAGGTCCTGAACCCATGCTGGAAGTTTTGGGAAGATATGCTTTAGTTACGGATAAACCTCTGTTTGTTGAGGCAAATGCAGGGATACCTGTTTTTAAGAACGGAAAAACAGAGTACACTGTTTCTGCGGGACAGATGGCGCTGTTCGGAGAAAAATTTGTTGAAATAGGAGCTGCAATTGTGGGTTCATGCTGCGGCAGCACTCCTGAATATACAAAGCAGATAGCTCAAAAAGTAAAAAATAAAAAAATTGTGGCAAGACAGCCTGTAACAGGTCTTCGTCTTTCCAGCAGAACCAGTACCGTTTGCATAGGCCACGGTGAAAAATTTGCAGTAATCGGTGAAAGAATAAATCCTACAAACAGAGACGAACTTGCAGACAGCTTAAGAAACAAACGAATGTCCCTGGTTCAGAAGGAAGCCAAACTTCAGGTAGAGCAGGGAGCCGGTCTGCTTGATGTTAATGTAGGGGTACCCGGAATTAATGAACCTGAAGTTATGTCTCTTGTTATTCCTGCAATTGAAAACGTTGTACATGTTCCCCTTGTAATTGATACAAGCAACCCGCAGGCTGTGGAAGCAGCTTTGCTTAATGTAAGCGGCAAACCTCTTATTAATTCGGTAAACGGCGGAGAAGAGAGCCTTAATACTGTTCTGCCTCTTGCAAAGAAATTCGGAGCAGCAGTTTTATGCCTTGCAGTGGATGAAAAGGGAATACCCAAAACCGCAGAGCAGCGTCTTACAGTTCTTCGTAAAATTATTGACAGAGCTCTGTCTCTCGGTATAAACAGAAACGATCTCATATGCGACTGTTTAACTCTTACGGTTTCAGCTCAGCAGAAAAGAGGGGAACAGACCTTAAGAGCAATGTTAATGGTAAGAGATGAACTGGAACTTCCGAACATTCTCGGAGTCTCCAATATTTCTTTCGGACTTCCGCAGAGGAGCCTGATAAATTCTACCTTCCTTGCAATGGCAATGGCATACGGGCTTGATGCCGCAATTATGAATCCTGCTGACAAGAGGATGATGGAAACAGTACGAGCTGCGTCAGTTCTGACTGTAAGAGACAGGGATTCCAAAGATTTTATTGCTGGTTTTAAGGCAAAGAAATCGAAAAAAGGGGCAAAAACAAAAGAGAATGCCCCGGAAAAAAGCAGTATCAGCAAGCAGACTTATCAGTGCATTATTGACGGGAACAGAGATGAAATTGAGGCTCTCGTTGATACTCTTTTAAAAGAAGGAACAGATCCTCTTACAATAAATAATGAGATTTTGATTCCTGCTATCAAAGAAGTGGGCGACAGATACGACAGAAAAGATATATATCTTCCGCAGATGATACTCTCTGCAGAAACCATGCAGAGAGCTTTTGCAGTGCTTGAACCTCACTTTGGGAAAGAAAAGAGTGAAGTCAAGGGCAACGTGGTAATCTGCACTGTTGCAGGAGATGTGCATGACATTGGCAAGAATATTGTATCTCTGTTTTTAAAAAATAACGGATTTAATGTAATTGATCTGGGTAAGAATGTGTCTGCAGAAGATATAGTTGAGGCAGCTATTAAAAACAATGCTGACTGTGTGGGGCTTTCTGCTCTTATGACAACAACAATGGTTGAGATGCCTAAGGTTATTAAGGCTTTAAAGCAGGCTGATGTTAAGACAAAAGTTGTTGTAGGCGGAGCAGTTGTAACAAAAAGATATGCACAGGATATAGGTGCAGATGGTTATGCAAAAGACGGTGCACAGGCAGTTAAAGAAATAGAAAGAGTGATTAATTCCGGATAGATTAATTTAAAAGAGCAATAAATAACAGAGGAGTTTGAAATGAACACTGATTTTGTAATTGAGACGGAAAATCTCACAAAGGTGTTCAGGGGAGAACTGGGACAGAAAGATGTTACTGCTCTTCAGGGACTGGAACTGAAAGTTGAAAGAGGCCGTGTTTATGCTTTTATAGGGCCAAACGGTGCGGGCAAAACAACAACAATAAAACTTCTGACAAGATTGCTTTTCCCCACATCAGGAAATATTAAGATTCTCGGTGTGGAAAACAGTAATCCAGATGCAATGCTTAAGGTCGGATATCTTCCTGAACAGCCTGGTATTTACGGTTATCTTACAGGAGAGGAATTTCTGGACTATATAGGACGGCTTTTTAAAATTCCTCCTGATGTAAGGAAAAAAAGAACAGCGGATCTTTTAGAACTTGTAGGAATCCAAAGAGCAAAACACACACTTGTCAGGAATTATTCAAGAGGTATGACTCAGAGACTGGGACTTGCGCAGGCATTAATTAATGATCCCGAGCTTCTCATTCTGGATGAACCAATGGCAAATCTTGATCCTGTGGGAAGAAGAGATTTCAGGGATTTGATTCTTAAAATGAAAGATGAAGGTAAAACAATATTTTTCAGCTCTCACATTCTCTCTGATGCAGAGACAATTGCAGATCAGATAGGGCTTATAAACAGGGGAAGATTAATAAAATCAGGCTCTCTTGATGAGCTTCTTTCTCTGCAGGCTTCGGATGTGGAAATACTTTTCAGCCTGCCTGAAAACAAATTCAGTGAGATTAAAGGTGGACTGGACCAGGAGTATCAAATGCATTCATCCGGAAGAGTAAGAGTTACAATAGAGAAAGATAAGGTAAAGAGCTTCTTAAAAAAGGTGGATAAGTGGGGTGGTACTTTAATATCAGTTGTACCTGCTTCACAAACCCTGGAGGCGTTTTTCCTTGATGAGATAGGGAGGTAACTATGGCTGTCGGAGCTGTCTCTTTAAATACATTCAGGGAAACCATAAGAAACCGGGTATTGGTAAATATCCTGGTTTTTGCAATAGGTATGATTTTCCTGGGACTTGCTGTAAGCGACTGGTCAATGGGGCATCAGATAAAGGTAATTAAAGATTTCGGGCTTGGCGCTATGTCCCTTTTTGGTCTTTTAATTGCGGTTTTTATAGGAATAAGGCTGGTAGTTCAGGAAGTGGAAGGAAGAACTATTTACATAGTGGCATCAAAGCCAATTCACCGATGGAACATTGTAACAGGTAAATTTCTAGGGCTTTCATTAACTCTTTTACTGAATATGGTTTTAATGTCCGTTGCTCTTTTTATAGCAGATTATATTATGGAATCTTCGGTTGATTTGAACCTGATTCCTGCGATAATTTTAATTTATATTGAGGTCTTGCTTGTAATCTCTTTTGCCCTGTTTTTTTCATCGTTTACATCTCCCACATTATCGGCTCTTTTTACAATAATTATTTTTATCGTAGGGCACCTTTCTTCTTTTCTTAGAGATTATGTGGAGATATACCCTGATAAAGGTTTTCACTGGCTTTACAAGCTTGTTTATTACATAGTTCCTGACCTTGAAAAACTCAATTTTAAGATGAGCGCTGTTGAGCATATCCAGTCGGGGCATGTAACTTTTGTAATGGCATTCTGTTACGGGGTATTTTATATATTACTTATTCATTTCTTTACTGCCCTTATTTTTCAGAAGAGAGATTTGAAATAAGGGGGGATAATTATGAAGTATCTGAAAAAAGCAGTTTTTTTTGTATTAATAGCTGGCTTGGCAGCTGTAGTACATACTATGCATGTATCTATGGATAAATACAGAGAGATCCACTTTGTTGATACAAGTCCTGTGTTTCTTCCAAAGGGCAACACCTTACGGGCATTGAGTATGGGATACAGAAGCGTTCTTGCGGATATTTTATGGATAAGGAGCGTACTTTATTACGGACGGAGAGTTATTGATGAGGATAATCCGTATTTTGTATATGCTCAAAATAAAGGGACACTGCAAAAAGAACTTCAGTCAGTTGGAAGGGATGAACAGAACAGGGTGGATGACAGTATAAGAGACAATCTTAAACATATTCTGTACAAACAATCCAGCAGGGGGCTTGTAAGTTATATATATCCTTTACTGTATCGTGTTGCAGATGTTGATCCCCATTTTATTTTCCCTTACATTTTCGGAGGAGTATATGTTCTTCTGGATACAGGTGAATCGGATAAGGCTGAAAAGCTGCTGAGAAAGGGAATGAAGGAGAATCCGGACAGATGGGAATTCCCCTTTTATCTCGGGTGGCTCTACTGGATGTACAAAGGAGACAAATTATATACGTACAAACTTCTTCAGCAGGCAATCGCACAAAAAGATTGCCCGGACTATGTGAAAACTCTTTATACAGGGTTGTCAAAAAATCTCGGACGCGTAGAACAGGCAAAAATATATCTTAAAAGTCTGATTGAAAGCACTGATAATCAGGACATGAAAAAACAACTTCAGGAAGCTCTTGATAAAATAGAATCGGAAAATCCGGATAAATTTTAAAAAACAGGGAGGAGTCATGGTTCAAAACAATGCGGACAAAAGTCGCTCATGGGCAATGCTTTGCCATTTATCAGCATTAAGTATTTTTGTAGGTATCCCGTTCGGAAATATTATAATCCCGCTGATTATCTGGCTTTTAAAAAGGGATGAATCTGAGCTGATAGATATTAACGGAAAAGAATCAATTAATTTTCAGATAACTTTTACAATGGTTCTAATTATTACCGGAATTCTTTGTATGCTTTTTATAGGATTTATTTTTCTTCCGGTTATATTGATTGCAGATCTTGTTTTTGTTATTCAGGCAACAATAAAGACAAACGAGGGAACTGAGTATAAATATCCATACTCAATACATTTTATCCAGTAATAATTATTAGAGAAAAGTTATGACAGAAAAGACCACTGCAGATAATAAACCGGCTGTGTTTATTACAGAAATACCTGTACAGCCCAGGGATATAGATTTAAATGGTCATGTACATCACTCAATTTATCTGGATTATTTTCTTGCTGCCAGATTTGACCAGATGGGTCGCTGTTACAAAATGTCTATGGAAGATATTTTAAAAATGGGTTTTACAATGGTTGCAAGAAAATATGAACTGGAGTACAAAACACCGCTTTTGCTTAATGATACTGCCGTAGTAAAAACGTGGGTTATGAAAATAGGCAAAGTACATGTTGATATAGGCTTTGTTATTGAATCAAAAAAAAGCGGTGCTGTTGCAGTACGTGGCGGAGCGCGGTTTGTGCTTATAGATATACGGATAAAAAAGCCCGTGCCTATTCCAGTGAACATAAAAGAGAAATATTCTGTTACTGAAACCAGCCGGAAGAATTCCAAAAATAACGTGTGATGAATTGTAAATGTCTGCAGTACACAAGAATGTTCTTCTTATTAATCCCTGGATTACTGATTTTGTTGCTTATGATTTCTGGCTAAAACCCCTGGGCCTTCTGCATGTAGGATCAGTATTAAAACAGAACGGTTATTCCGTATATCTGCTTGATTGCATGGACAGATTTCATCTGTCAGCACCGGTATCTCAAAGAAAGAGTAAACCTGACGGAACAGGGAAATTTTATAAGGATATTATTCCCAAACCCGGAATTTTAGAACATGTACCGAGGCGTTACGGAAGGTACGGCCTGCCAAAAGATATAGTTATCAGAGAATTGAAGAAAATTTCCGTACCTGATGTGATTTTTATTACATCAGGTATGACGTACTGGTATTTAGGTGTTTATGAGATGATAGAAACTGTTAAGAATTTGTTTCCCAACACACCTGTAGTACTGGGAGGAATTTATGCAACTCTGTGTACTGAGCATGCAGAAAAATACAGCGGAGCGGACTACGTAATAAAAGGCAGGGGAGAAATACAAGGTCTGAAAATTGCAGACGAGCTGACAGGAACAGTCAGACCTGCAGGTTTTTATGATTCTGTGGATGATACGCCTTTTCCTGCATATGACTTGTATAAAGAATTACCCTCTGCCGCAGTAATTACATCAAGAGGTTGCCCCTATTCGTGCCCGTTTTGTGCATCCAAAATTCTTGAGCCACACTATACAAGACAGGATCCTGAAAAAAGTGCAGATCAGATAATCCGTCTGGCAAATGAATTCGGTACAAAGCATATTGCATTTTATGATGATGCACTTTTACTTGAAAAAGAGAAATACTTTATTCCAATGCTTGAAAAGATCAACAATTTTAATCTTAATATTTCCTTCCATACTCCAAATGGTCTCCAGCCCTCACAAATAGATAAATCTGTTGCGATGCTCATGAAGAGAGCTGGATTTAAAACTATACGTTTAAGTTACGAAACTATTAATCCTGAATGGCAGAAAATTATGAAAAAAGTAGTTGATAGTGATATTGTAAATGCAGTATCAAATTTACTGGAAGCGGGATTTGACAGAAAGCAAATAGGAGCTTACATAATGATGGGGCTGCCCTGGCAAAAGCCTAAAGAGGTTGCAGAGAGCATGATTTTTATTCTGCAGCAGGGAATAAAAGTCAGCCTTGCTGCTTTTTCACCTATACACGGAACCAAGCTTTTTTCCGAAATGGTAGAAGAAAACATAATTAATAAAGATATTGATCCTCTTTTAACTAACAACTCTATCTTTCCCACAACAAGATACGGTATGCAAAGAGAAGATTTTATAACCCTGGGAACTGCATCTGCAGAAGCTAACACGCTGATAAATAATAATTTAAATCCACTTGAGAACAGAAGCTGGGTAAAAAAAATAGAGAAAATTATCAAGTAAAATATCATACTGTTTGCCCTGCCAATGATTTTTCCGGCTCATTAAAAAAGATAAGATAATAAAGCAATAATTGTATTTTGTAACTAAATTCAAAATGTAACATAGTAAATATCGGTCATTTCAGATTGTTATTGCTGTCTGATTACAAAATAAAATAAATCCTGCGAGTAAATAAAATATTACTATTTCTCATTTATTAAATCAAACCGGCCATAAATTAAATAGAATCAATAAGATAAAAGCATAAAAAATATGCCCTGTCTGTACAGGGCATTTCAATTTGTTAAGATTTTGTCACAAATAAGGAGTAATTGAAAGAATTTGGCATACAATTTGAGAAGTTCAACCTTGAATGGAGTGGAATATCTAAAAAACAGAGTTCAATGCAAGATAAAGAACCGTGAAAGGAGGTGAGTGCGAGTTGAAAGAATTTAAATCAATTTTGAATTTTCCCTTAACAAAGGAGGTTGACATGAAAAAACTGATGGGAATCTTAGTTGCTGTTGTTTTTGTAGCTGGTATTACAGGTGTTGCAATGGCTGCTGACAATGATAGCCATGATGTGACAATTACTATTGCTGAACTGAACCACATTGTTGTAACAGGTGGAAATGTAAGCTTAACAATTAATTCTGTTGACGGAAGTATGAATCCTCAGAATGACACTGATAATTCTACAGGACTGCTCTGGATTACAAACTCAGGAACTGATAAACGTATTACAGCCCAGCTTGATGCTGATTACGCAAGCGGTATTACTCTTACTGTTGCAGCCAGCGACGGAGGCACAAACGGTACTTCTGCAGGCACAGTTACACTTAACAGTACTTCTGCTCAGAATGTGATTACCGGATCTCAGAGTGAAATCGGTTCCAGTACACTTACTTATACAGCAAGTGCTACTGCTGCTGCCGCACCCAATTCAGGAGAAACTCATACGGTTACCTATACTATTACCGATTAATGAGTATGTTTAAGGTCAGAGCGGAGAATTGATTATCCGCTCTGACCGAAGATTAAAGAGGGTTTTGTGAGATATTATTATCGGTTAAAAATTTCTATTCTGATTTTTGTGATGTTTAGCTCTGTTCAACTGTGTGCTCAGGATATTTCTATAGGTGGCTCATGGGAATTGACAATTGACGAATCTGACATGCAGTCGGGTATGATAAGCGATTTAAACAGTACATACGAAAGCCCGGCTGATCAGGTTTATGCAACAATAACTCATCCTGATTACGGATGGTTCGGTACATGGTACTGGAGAGTGGATGTGTCAAGAGATAATTCACAATGGCATAATTTGCTTCACCTTGATGTAAGAAGATCATCAGGTGGATTCGGATTCGGAAGTATTAGCGGAGGAACTTCTTATCAGGAAATATCAACAGCCACACAGTCGTTTTTTACAGGTGCCAGAAACAGGCTGTGGATCGGATTTCAGTACAGATTAAGAGGCGTGTCTGTTTCAGTTCCAGCAGGCACCTATGTGGCTACTGTAACATATACAGTGGTTGAGCTTTAAAATTTAGTGGAGAGAAAGATGTTTAAAAAATCATATTCTCTTGTTTTTATTGTGTTTTTTATGATTTCTTCTTCGGTTTTTGCCGGTATTGAGGGGATTTTTGTTGAAGGCGGTTTGACTCATGAATTCACTATTGAGCCAGGAAAGACGTATAATGGCAAAATAGTAATAAGAAACGAAGGAAATAAGCAGAAGGGTATAAGAGTTTATAAAACCGATTACCTTATGTATGCAGACGGTAAAAATATTTATGGTGAACCCGGTACAGCACCGCGATCCTGCGCAAACTGGATAACATATACACCAAGCAGAACAGTGATTAAGCCTAATTCCGAATCTGAAATAATGTACACTATTAATGTTCCTGATTCTGTAAATCTTACAGGCACTTATTGGTGTATTTTTATGATTGAGCCTATTCCCGATAACTTGCTGGAACCAGAGCTGCCTGAAAAAAAGATCGGAGTCAGAGTAAAATGGCGTTATGGAGTACAGGTAGTGTTAAATGTGGGCGATACAGGGACAAGAAACCTTAAGTTTATCGGTACGGAATTGATAAAGGATAAAGATAAAAAAATCCTGCAGGTTGATATAGAGAATACCGGGGAGCAGTGGTTAAAACCTGTTGTATGGATTGAACTTTACAAAGCAGATGGAACTCTTCAGGGGAAATATTCTTCAATTGTAATGAGATGCTATCCGGGTACGTCGATAAGACACAAATTTAACCTTACGGATGTACCTGACGGAACATATAAGGCTTTGATTATTGCTGATTGCGGGGAAGATGATCTTTTCGGAGTTAATTATACATTAAAGGTTGGTAAATAAAAAATGAAATTTGTGCTCCGGTACATATTTTTGGTGTTCATGCAGCCGCTTCTTATTCTGGGAAGTAATGAGATAACAGTACGCCCAGGTGAAAGTGATCACTTTAATGTTGAACCGGGACAAAATGTAACATTTGTTTTTTATGTGTCAAACAATGCTGACACTACTTATAATTTGCTTGGCACTGTTATTCTACCAGACAACTGGAAATTAATAACAAAAGAGTTTCCTTTTGATTTGCAAAAAAATCAGCGAGACATAAGACTTGTGAGTGTTTATGTACCTAAAAACACGGAAACAGGTGTCTATAAAGTTCTATACAGAGTAAACAGCAGAGACTACCCTGAAATATCTGATCAGTATTCTGTTTCTGTGCGTGTCAAGTCTGTAAGAATTCTGGATATTCAGTCTCTTTATGCTCCTGATTATGTGATTGCAGGTAGTTCTTACACTTTAAAATATCTTATAACAAATAAAAGTAATGTAGATGCCGGAATTAATATTTTTGTCCGTATCAGGGAAAAGTATCCTGTGATAACAGAGCCTTCTTCTATATTTCTGAAACGAGGCGAATCCGGAACTGTTTCTGTAAAGATTAAGACAGATAGCACGATACAGGCCAGTTTTACACAGCGGGTATTTTTTACTGCGGGTTTTGAATACTCTCCTGATGTAAAAACAACAGTTTCGCAAAATGTACAGGTTGTTCCGCAGGGAACCAGGAAAAGTACAGGTTACCATCTGTTCCCTGTAAAAGCTGGATTTTCTAATGGAATGCAGAGAAATCGTCAAGACAGATCCGGATCGCAGTTGTTCATTCAGGGAGAAGGTATAATTAAAGATGGTACGGATCAATATCTGAAATTCAGATTAAAAGGTCCCGATTCATACAAAAAAACAGTATTTTTTGAGCACGACGAGTATTTTGTTGATTACAGCACAAATAAATTTATGGTGCATCTCGGAGATAAGGGTTTCAGACTGACACCGTTGCTTGAAAATTTCAGGTACGGGCGTGGTTTTGAGGGTATGATTAAAAAAGAAAAATATATATTTGGCGGGTATGTTTTTAAAACAAGATGGCTCAGACCCGGTGAGGTTCAGAAAGCTGTTTATGCAACTTACAAATCCAACAATAATTCTTCCATAGGGATTAACTTTCTGAATAAAGAAGGAAGGCCAAGACATGGGTCAATATTCAGTATTCACAGTAGATTTGACAGAATTAAAAATTCAAATATTGAGGCAGAGATAGCTGTATCTTCAGGTAAAAAAGCATATAAAGTTAATTTTTCAGGCAGACAACCCTCGGTTTTCTATACATTTAATTTAATATATGCAGATAAAGGTTTCCCTGGGTATTATACGGATACCAGATTTTTTACAACAGCTTTTGTTTACGATCTTTCAAATTCAGTGCAGATCAGTGCAAACTACAGACAGGAACATCAGAACTTTGAAATAGATACAACTTCATATTCAGCGCCGTTTTCAAAATACGGGAAAGTGGGGATTGCATATCGCTCAAATGAAAATATCAAATTATTCGGAGATTTTGTTTACAGAAGCAGAAAAGACAGAATGCAGACTCCTCTTTTTAATTATGATGAATGGAGCAGTAAAGTGGGAGGCCGGTACAATTACGGTTCATTAAGTATATCAGGCTCTGTTGAGAGCGGGAAAACAACAAATAAACTTGTTGATTCATGCAGTGTAATGTATAGATTTATGTCAAGTCTGTATTTTCATCCAGGAGACAATTTTTCTGCAAGAGCGTTTATGTATATAAACCTAAATAACAGATATTCCTCAGAAAGAGAAAAAAGAGTAACATGCGGTGTAGATTTAAGATACCGATCCTCAAATAAAACGTCGTTTTATTTCAGTTATCAGAACAATTATTCAAGGGAAGAATACTACAGAAACAGAGATTTATTTGAAACAAGCCTTGAACACACATTGAAAAACGGACATATTTTTTCCGCTAAAGCAAGATATACACTTGTCAGAAATACTCTCAACATGAGAGAGACAGCTCTTTTATTTTCGTATGTTATCCCATATTCTGTACCTGTTGGTCGAAAGCAGAATCTTGGTTCATTAAAGGGGAGGGTTTACAACAAAGAGAACGGAGAGCCCTTAAAAAATGTTATTTTCAAAATGGGTAAATATCTGACTATTTCCGACAAAAACGGGCATTTTTCATTTCCTGCATTACTGCCCGGTAATTATATGCTTAACCTTGACCGTTCCAGCCTTGGTCTGGATGCCATACCTTTACAGAGAATGCCTATGAAAGTAAAAATCCACGGAGGTCAGGAAGTATCGTTGATTGTTGGAATTACTAAATCTGCAAAAATTATAGGTAAAGTAGTTCTTTTTAGTTCAGTTCCGGATTCCGTTCGCATTAAGGCCGAAAACAAAAGAAATGTTCCTGACGAAACTATGCTTGAGACCGGTCTTAATAAGAAGCTGTATCCCACACGGGGCCTAAGTGGTGTAATAATTGAAATTAAGAATAGTACTGAAATAAAACGGTGGTTTACAGATAAGAACGGAGAATTTTCTTTTGATGATTTAAGACCCGGTACATGGGAATTAAAAGTGATTGATACAAATATTCCTAAAAATTTTATTGTTGAACAAAAAGTGTATACTTTTGATTTGACTCCGGGAGGAACGAAAACAGTTACAGTGAGAGTTGTTCCGAAAAAACGGAAAATCAAAATTATTCAGCAGGGTGGAACTATAAGTGAAAAAAACAAATAGGATTAATCATTAATATATTATTGAGGTTCTTATGAAAATGGAAATGGCCCAACAGAAAAATCACAGCTTTGACCTCTTTTGGGTAGGTTTGGGGTTCAGCCTTTTTTACTGGATTATGGCTTCTATCAGGGATGTCTTTATTGCCGGTCATGATAATATATTCCAGAGAATCTTTATGCCAAGTGCCATTGGGTTCTGGATGCGAGCATTGGTTGTTTGCGTGTTTCTGTTTTTTAGTATCCTTGTGTACAGAATTAAAGAAAAGTACTCAATCTTTTCAGCTTTTAAAAGTATCAAGAATGTAAAGTTTCAGATCCTTTCGGCAGGAGTCGGAAGCGCAGTGATATACTGGGCCATCGAATCTTTCAGAGATTATTATATTTTTGAAAAAGGTTCGTTTATAAATCAGTTTTTCACACCATCTCCTATGGATTTCTGGATGAGAGTGCTTGTGATATTTATTTTAGTACTGTTTGCAATTTACGTGCATCTTTTACTTAAAAGCCAGTTCGCATCTTTAAGCTATATAAAGGAAGAGAACAATGAAATGGCACGACTTATTGAAGAGAGAACTGCGAATCTTATCATTGCGAACAAGAGGCTTCAGTATGAAATACAAGAAAAAGAACAGGTAGAAAAGGAAGTAAGAGAGATTAACAAATTATTGAAAATGTTAAGCCAGGGTAATAAGGCTTTGGTTAAAGCGGACGATGAGCTTACTCTTGTAAATAATGTATGTAATATTATTGTTGATACAGGTGAATACAACGCTGCATGGATGGGATATTTACATGATAAAAATATAAGAGTTGTTTCCCAGGCAGGTGAGGTTGATGTAATAAGTGCAAAGGTAAATCCTGTTCTCGGAGAATTTATTTATGATCCTGCTAGAGAAGCTGTGCAAAGGCAAAAACCTGTTTTCCTTTTAAAAGGCGATAGAGAATTTGAAAGTTATTGTGACTATTGCAGTATAAATGAAAAAGTTTCTTCTGTTGTGTCTTTACCAATTACTTATGGCGATAAAAGGATTGGTGTGGTTACAATTTTCAGTGCAAGGGAGAATGCATTCCAGGGGCAGGAATTGAGTATCATTGAAGAGATGATAGAGGATTTATCTTTTGGAATCACAATTTTAAGAACCAGAGAAGAGCATAAAGTTGTGGAGCGCAATCTGCATGAAAGTGAAAGGAAATACAGGACTCTTACTGAAAACATTAATGCAGGAATTTTCAGAACAACTGCAGATGAAGAAGAAAGGTTTATTGAAGTAAACAGCTCCTATTTTAAGATATTTGGTTTTGATAATAAGAATGATCTGTATCGATTTTCAGCATCGCATTTTTATGTTGATCCTGCAGAACACTTAAGAATCAGGAGTAAATTGTTTACAAACGGAGAGATAAAAGATGAAGAAATGCAGTGCAGACGTAAGGATGGATCAATAATATGGTGTTCAATTACTGCAACAGCAGTTGTTGGGGAAATAGGTGAGATAAGTTATATTGACGGAGTTATAGAAGACATTACGGAGAAAAAACTTGCAGCTGCAAATTTAAGAAGAAGTGAAGAAAAATACAGGGTCCTTGTTGAAAATACCGGTGAAGGGATTATGCAGGTTGATCTTGATGAAAATGTAATTTATGCTAATCCTGCATGCTCAGAAATATTTGATATGCCGGTCAGTTCAATTATAGGAAAAAATTTAAGCAATTTTGTTGATGAGAAAACCTTCGGTATAATTAAAGAACAGACCAGAAACCGCTTACAGGGCAGAAAAGATACTTATGAAATAGAAATAATAAGACCTTCAGGAGAAAGAAGGAATGTGCTTATTACTGCGACCCCTCAGTTTAATGAGAATGGCGAGATAGTTTCTGATTTCGGAATTTTAAGGGATATTACAGATCGAAAACGTGTGGAGATTGAACTTGTAAGAGCAAACCGGGCGCTTAAAACGCTTAGTGCAGGCAATATTGCACTTGTGAGGGCATCCGGTGAAAAGGAATTGCTGGATGAAGTATGCGGAATTCTTGTTGAAGTAGGCGGTTATGAAATGGCCTGGACAGGATTTCTTAATGAAGAAAAAGGAGAAAAATATCTTTCAGAATTTATGATAGCAGGCAATAACAATCAAATAATCACAGACCAGCAGATACAGATAAACACTTCCTTTGGTTCTGACGACCCTATTGCCAAGGTTGTTATAACTCAGAAACCTGTAATAATAAAATATGAGAATGAGGAAGTCAGAGACAAATGGTGGAGCGAAAAAGCTATAAACAGTGGTTTCAAATCAGCTATTTTTCTGCCTTTAATTAATAAAGATCAGCTTATAGGAGTGTTGGGGATCTATTCTGACGATAGAAACGCATTTGACGATGAAGAAGTGGCTTTGTTAGAGGAGCTGTCCAATGACCTTGCATTCGGTATTATTGTACAGAGAAATAAGGTTAAACATGAAATAGTTGCAAAAGAAAAAGAAAAAATACATGAACAGCTTGTTCAGGCTCAAAAGATGGAAGCTATTGGAATTCTTGCAGGCGGTATTGCCCATGATTTTAACAATATACTTACGGCAATACAGGTTAGCGCGGAAATCGCACTTATGGAAACTGAAGAGGATAGCACTCTTTATGAAGACCTTAATGAGATACAGAAATTAACTAATAAGGCTTCTGATTTTATAAGGCAGCTTCTTCTATTCAGCAGAAAACATCCTATGGAGATGAAAGTTATTAATCTTAATGATTCGATTTCAAGCCTTAATAAAATGCTGCACAGAATTATCGGTGAAGATATTTCAATTAAAACGACCTTTGAGCAGAATCTAAAGCCAATTAAGGCAGATATTGGTACAATGGAGCAGGTTATTATGAACCTTGCTGTAAATGCCAGGGATGCCATGCCTGACGGCGGTGTAATTGAAATAAAAACAGAGAATGCAATGCTTGATTCCGGTAATGACAATGTTACGGATGGCCCTGTTGAGTGTGTATGTTTGACTGTTTCTGATACTGGAATTGGTATGGATCAACAAACTATTGAACACATCTTTGAGCCGTTTTTCAGTACAAAAGGTGTTGGCAAAGGTACAGGTTTAGGGCTTTCTGTTGTGTATGGTATTATTCAGCAGCACAACGGCTGGATTGATGTGGACAGCGAACCGGGTAATGGGACAAGTTTCAAAATATACATTCCTGCGGCGCAAGATTCTGAGACAAAAAAGAAAAACAGCCCAAAAATCAAGCACACAAACAGAGGAATGGGTAAAAGAATTCTTTTAATAGAAGATGAAGAAAAAGTCAGAGAGTCAACGAGTTACGGCCTGAACAGGAGCGGCTATACTGTTTTCAGTGCAGCTTCTGCAGAAGAAGCTAAGGCACTGTTTATCAGAGAAAACGGTAACTTCCATTTAATACTAAGTGATGTTGTACTCCCTGATAAAAGCGGACTGGAACTTGTTGAAGAACTGATTGAACTTAATCCGAATCTTAATGTTCTAATAAGCAGCGGTTATACGGATCAGAAAGCGCGCTGGCCTGAAATAAATGAAAAAGGATATCGTTTTTTAGAGAAACCATATGCATTAAGCGAACTGATAAAAGCAGTGGAAGAACTCGCAGCATAACATGTTTATGGTAATTTAAAAGTCTGTGCTTGAGTAAGATGCACAGGGAAAATTTAAGAATTTATTAAGGAGTAAAGGGTTTGTGATTATTTCCGAAAACGCGGTTATAGCAAATGTTTTTTATCGGGAACTGTTTTTAATCAACTGGCAAAATAAAGAGAAAATTACAGATTTTAGAGATGAGGATAAAATGTTTGTTGGTTTGGAACAAGCTGTAAAAAAAATACCTAGACAGAAACAAGGACAATCAGAAGTTGTTTTTTTGGGAGAAAAACGGTATTTTTTATTCAGACACCTTACAAGTCTGAACCGGAGCCTGGTTCTAAGTATTTTGTTAGTAGAGACAAATGTACCTTTTAAAAATTTTGTAAGTACTTCAACATTAATAGTTTTATTTACAGCAGTGTTTCCGGTAGAAACAATATTCCAGAGTGAATCACCTGTAAGTTTTATTGCCGGATAATCCGCCTGTTGTGTAGATGTTTTTTAATCAGAGGATAGTCAGGAAAAAGACAGAGGAATTAACTTGGATTATTCATAAAAACTCAGAAAAATACAGCTAATGGCTATAATTACAACAATTTACAGAAAATTCAACTTTGGAACTAAGTTTTTATTAATGTGATG
>Ga0190359_1001032_pt1 | contig 18163 bp, 19 predicted proteins | sample 48721823_MG_FD_161269 | JGI IMG/M metagenome (GOLD analysis project Ga0190359, IMG submission 161269) | Hydrothermal vent microbial mat bacterial communities from Southern Trench, Guaymas Basin, Mexico - 4872-18-2-3_MG | ecosystem: Environmental > Aquatic > Marine > Hydrothermal vents >... | reverse complement strand
CTGATCCGATAATTATATTCATCTTCAACTTTCAAATTACAAAGCCCAAATGTCAAATCAATGTCAAGCCTCAAATCCAAAATAAACCAAGATTACAGGTTTCGACATTTAGTCATCTGGATTTTGTCATTTATCACTTTTTTTAATTAAGGTTTATATTCTTTGAAGATTAGTGAGCTATTTGTGCCGCCAAAACCAAAAGAATTAGAGAGTACAGTTCCCACCCTCATATTTCTGGCCTTGTTTGTGACGTAGTCAAGATCGCATTCAGGGTCTTTAAATTCATAGTTGATAGTTGGAGGGATGAGGCTATTTTTTATTGTCAATATGGAGTATATTGCCTCTGTTACACCGGCGCCACCTAAGATATGCCCTGTCATTGATTTAGTGGAAGTTACCGGAACCTCGAATGCATAATCACCGAAAACTGATTTTATTGCCTTTGTCTCGGAGATATCATTCAATTTTGTGCTCGTTCCATGCGCATTGATACAGTCAATGTCAGTAGGATTTAGTCCAGCATCCTTCAGCGCAGCCTGTATGCACAGGCCTGCCCCTATTCCTTCAGGGTCGGGAGCAGTGAAATGATAGGCATCTGAAGACATACCATAGCCTACTATTTCAGCATAGATATCCGCAGCCCTATCAAGTGCATGAGTTAATTCCTCTAAAATAATAATGCCTCCACCCTCTGATATAATAAAGCCATCCCTTTCGTTATCAAAGGGCCTTGATGCCTTCTCTGGCTCATCATTTCTTGTTGAAAGGGACTTCATTGAGGTAAAACCCGCTAAGGCCAATGGGGTTATACATGCTTCTGTTCCTCCCGTTATCATCGCGTCAGCCGCTCCCCGCTGGATTATCTTAAAAGACTCGCCTATGGCATGGGAACTCGCAGCACATGCTGTTACTATCGCTGTATTCGGACCCCTGGCCCCAAATTCCATAGATATCTTGCCCGGAGACATGTTGGCTATTATCCCCGGAATAAAAAATGGACTTACACTTCGTGGCCCTTTTTCTAAAAGAAACTTATGATACAATTCAATGGTGCTCAATCCACCGATACCTGAACCAGTCACACACCCTACCATATGACAGTTTTGTTTCGTTATCTTGAACTTTGAATCCTCAATGGCCATTCGAGCTGAGGCCATAGCATAGTGAATGAAAATATCGAGGTGCCTTGCATCTTTTGATGTGAGAAAGTCCTCAGACCTAAAATCCTTTACCTCTCCAGCTATCCGGGAAGTAAATGGAGATACATCAAATTTCGTAATAGGCCCTATACCAGATTTGCCTTTCGAGACGGCCTCCCAATTTTCTTCCAGACCAATACCAAGAGGTGTAACCATTCCCATCCCTGTAATGACAACTCTTCTGGTCATCCTGGTGTTCTCCTCCACTATCTAAATAGGAATTTATTCAGTATTTTTTTTAATGTATTCGATAGCATCCCGAACAGTAGTAATCTTTTCAGCCTCCTCGTCAGAAATAGAGACACCAAAATCCTCTTCCATGGCCATAATCAATTCTACTTGATCGAGTGAGTCTGCTCCTAAATCATCCACAAATGATGCCTCTGGTATTACATCTTTCTCATCAACTTCCAACTGTTCGCAAATAATCTTTGTTATTTTTTCCTCAACTGACATGTCTACCTCCATAAATTATTTGTTAAATAAACTTACATATAAAGACCACCGCTTACATGAATAACCTGCCCTGTAATATATGTTGCATCTTCAGAAGCCAACCAATAAACAGTGTTGGCCACCTCATCAGGCTCTCCAATCCTGCCCATAGGGATCTGGGAGAGAAAGGCTTCCTTTGCCTTATCAGGAAGCTTTTGTGTCATCTCAGTATTAATAAAACCTGGCGCTACTGCATTGACGGTAATACCTCTGTTAGCCAACTCCCTTGCAACAGTCTTAGTGAAGCCCATTATTCCTGCTTTCGAGGCTCCATAGTTAGATTGGCCGATATTTCCAATCTGACCAACAACTGAGGAAATATTTATAATTCTTCCACTTCTCTGTTTTATCATTGACCGCGTTACTGCCTTAGTGCAATTAAAAACACTTTTCAGATTAACCTGAAGTGTCTGATCCCATTGCTCCTCAGACATCCTCATTAAAAATGCATCTCTTGTTATCCCGGCATTGTTAACCAACACATCCACCTTCTGAAAGTCTTTGACCACCTTCTGAAAAAACGCCTCAACATCTCTAAAGGAAGAAACATCGAGTTTCTCTGAGACTGCCTCAACATTCATTTTATCAAGGAGTCCCAATGTCTTTCTTTCTGCAAGGTCATCAGGGTCATAATGGACAAATATAATTCTTGCACCCTCTCGAGCAAATCTAAGACATATTGCCCGGCCAATTCCCTTAGATCCTCCGGTGATGACTATTGTCCTTTTTGATGCAGACACTTACGTCTTACCTTTCATTTCCTTTGGTTTGAAATGCAGCCAATCCTTCCTCCAGCCGCTCTTTGACATGATTATTAACAAAATCAATAGCTGTTCGGATCGCATTCTTTATAGCCTTAGGGCTTGAATCACCGTGGCATATAATTCCAACACCTTTTACCCCTAAAAGAAGCGCTCCCCCATGTTCTGTATAATCGAGATTCCTTTTAAAATGTTCAAATGCTCTTCTGCTAAGCCAGAATCCAAGCCTGGAGATTAAACTCCTGGATATTTCTCTTTCAAACATTACACCTATGGTCTCGGCCATTCCTTCACTTAATTTAAGCGCTACATTACCTACAAATCCATCGCTAACAATTACCTGTACATCTCCAGAAAAAATATCCCTCCCTTCAACATTCCCAACAAAATTAAACGGGCCCTTTTTAAACAACTCGTGTGCAATTCTGACCTGCTCATTTCCCTTGCTTCCCTCTTGCCCAATATTCAAAATGCCGACCTTTGGGTTATCGATATTAAGCAATGAGCGGGTAAAAATATCACCCATAATTCCAAATTCAAACAGCTGCCTGGGTTTGGTATCAACATTAGCGCCAACATCAATCAAGACGACATTTCCCTTTGCCCCAGGAAAAATACCAGCCAAAGCCGGCCTTTCCACGCCTTTTAACCTTCCAAGAGTAAGAACAGCAGCACCTACAGTTGCCCCAGAATTTCCAGCGCTTACGACAGCATCAACATTGCCTCTCCGTGCAAGGTCAAAGGCCACCATAATAGAGACATCTTTCCTGTGTCGTAGCGCCTTGAGAGGTAATTCATCCATAGCCACCATCTGGGAACAGTGATGAATCCGGATGCTGTTATTTAACTTTCCATTTTTACCTAACTCTTTCCGAATGAGATGTTCATCTCCCACTAAGGTGAGATTTACCCCCAATTCAGACCGTGCCCAAAGGGCGCCTTGAACGTTCACTCCGGGGGCGTGGTCTCCTCCCATGGCATCTATTGCTATATTCAGATTAACCCTCTTCTGTTTTAATTATTGTCTTACCTTTATAGGCACCACAATTCATGCATACATGATGTGGTAGGACTGGTTCGTGACATTGAGGGCAAAATGAAATGTTGGCCATTTTTAGGTGATGATGAGATCTTCTCATATCCCTTCTTGATTTTGATGTTTTCTTCTTAGGCACAGGCATAATTAAATTTCCTTAATTTTGTCATTGGCCATTGTTGACACTTCTTCCCAACAGACAACTGACAATTATTAACTGACATTCCCCAATGTCTCGTATCTTGATTGACATGAGCAACTTCCTGTATTCAAGTTACACCCACATATAGGGCAAAGCCCTTTGCAGTCTTTCGTGCAAAGAGTCTTCATTGGTAAATTGAGAATAAGCTGTTCTTTTATTATTTGATCCAAGTCCAAAAAATTATCATCAATGAAATCGAGATTAAGGTCATTTTCTAATAGTTCAACTTCTGCTTCCCCATTAAATGGAAACATTGACAAATATATTCTAAAATCTGTTGTTAAATCCTTACTGTAAGTTTCAAGGCATCTATCGCATCTCAAAAGCAACCTGACAGATAAAAAACCATCTACTACGATTTTTTCGCCAGCTAAATATATCTTAAGCCTGGCAGAAAGTGGGCTATCAAGCCCTACAATGCGATCCTCATCGAAATCTGGTTTCCACCACCCTGGTTCAGGTGAGAAATTTATTCTTTTACCCCCCGGAGGGATCTTTGTCAAATCGATTTTCATTTATCCCGAATATACATTCTAATATTATAATTACCTTTAATAATTAAAGTTTGCTTTTATATAGAGTAGTTCTTTTTGTCAAGATAATTTCTTCTTTCCCACACTCTTGAATTGCTGCATAGAAAGTAGTAAGATAAATAAACCTAAGGCTCAAGAAAAAGAAAATGAAAACGAAACAAATATTTGAGACCTATAATAGGAAAGGAAATCAGACAATTTCTAAATTTAGGTATTGTCCGGTATGCGGCACACAATGTATTTCCATATCAACCCTCAAACATAGCAAGCTTAAATGCCCACAGTGTGGTTTTATCCTCTATCAAAATCCCTCCCCAGGGGTCGTTGTCTTAATTGTTCACAATGACATGATACTATTAGGTGAGAGGGATAACAAGGTATTTATGGGAGGAAAATGGAGCCTTCCTGGTGGATTTATTGAGTTTGATGAAGACTTCCTATCTGCAGCCCATAGGGAAATAATGGAAGAGACTGGCCTTTCTATAAAAATCATCTCCATTCTCAGTGTTGTTTCTAATTTCTTCTCACCTGACCTGCATACCTTAGTAATTGTGCTTTTGGCAAAAAAAATAAATGGTGCCTTACAACCGGGTGATGACATGGCGAAATTAGAATGGTTCCCCCTTTCAGGGCCTTTCCCCTCTATGGCCTTTGAAGCGGATAGGCATATAATTAACAGGTACTATACAACAAAACTAACTGGAACATCAGTGGATCCTCGCTTTGCTTCATTGTAAAAGAAAGGTATAAGTTCAGCCACCAAGTCCCTGGCCCAGACCTGGGATGCAGTGACTTATTTTTCATCGCCTCTTTAAGATTAAAGGATTAATAGATTATTACAATCATATCGCACCAGGGCGGGCTCAAAGGCACGAAGATCTGTTTTAGAGACCTTTTCAGGAGGGGAGCTAACAGGGAGAGGCTGCAAAGGTCACCATTATCCCCGCTTCGTGAGAGTATTGTGATAGGCAAAAAAGAACAAATCCTTTCCTTTTTAAATAAGAAAGCCCCTGCTCTTGAAATAGACAAGAACGCAGCTGAGTGTCTGGCTAAAAAGATACCCATGCCCCTGGTTCACATTTTGTGTAGATACAAAATAACCTATCAAATTAATTGTAGCGTGTTTGACTTATTTACATGGAGTAATGCGTAACTATTAACTATAGCGAGGTGATTAAAATGATACGTCAACCAGCAGTAGCCAATCAATTTTATCCTGGAAGGGAAGCGGATCTTAAAAAAGATATTTCCAGCAGGATTAAGCCTGCAACAGGTGAACAAAAAAAAGAAAAGGTATTTGCCCTGGTATCTCCTCATGCCGGTTATATGTACTCAGGCAATGTTGCTGGAGCTGTTTATGCCGTAGCTGATATTACCAAGGAAGTAATCGTTATGGGCCCCAATCATCATGGACTTGGAGCGCCGTTTGCTGTGATGGCACAGGGTGTTTGGCGCATGCCATTGGGTGATATTAGCATAAATGAAAAACTGGCCAATCTCATGATTGAAGAATCCAGGTGGTTAAGCGCTGATGATCAGGCCCACATACAGGAACATTCTGTTGAGGTTCAATTACCCTTTATTCAATATATCAAACCTGATGTTGAATTTGTTCCAATTGTTCTTGGCAGAGCTGACTTTAAGACATGTGAAGAAATAGGCACAGCCATAGCCAGGTCTATAAGGAAATTCGGCAGGCCTGTTGTCATTATAGCCAGCACAGATATGACTCACTATGAATCACAGGAAAGCGCGAAACAAAAGGATCAATTAGCAATAGAAAGGGTCTGCGCTCTGAATCCTTCTGGGCTTTTAGAGACAGTTGAAGAGAATAACATATCTATGTGCGGCGTAATTCCAACTACAATAACCCTTATAGCTGCTAAGGAACTGGGCGCAACCACGGCAAATCTGGTAGCCTATGCCACATCAGGAGACGTGAGTGGAGATTATAGCTATGTTGTAGGGTATGCTGGTTTCATCATTCAATGACAGTTCATCCAGCCACTTCCCCTGGGAAGCTGTCCGAAAACAAATTTCGGACTTCTACGATGCAAGGCTTTCAAGATCTGCCCGGACAAAACGAAAAAAGACCAATTGAAAAACAGAGAAGACATGTCGCAAACTGGGTGTCTCCTTTCCGGGAATACCTCCTGGGTCGTATTTCAAAGAGAAATGAAATTCCTCTCCTAGATGAACTTATTCTACATCAGGCGAATGCACCCTGATGATCTATATATTCTTTTGTTTGAGAAAAAAGCCATTCCGGGTATAATATTTTACCTCAATGGAAAGCTCTGCCTTTATAATTCGATACACGAACTTATTGAGAAGACGAAAAATTTAACAACGGACATTACTGCCAATGGAAGTCTCCTTTCTAAAGAGCGCCACTCTGCCTGAACAATTCCCCCCTGCAGATAGACCTGAAGTTGCCTTTGCTGGCAGATCGAATGTGGGAAAATCTTCCCTTATAAATAGACTAATTAATTCCCGAAATCTTGCTCGAACAAGTTCGAGGCCAGGCAGGACAAGATCTATCAATTTCTTTTCAGCTGGAAAAACTCTCTATCTCACAGATCTTCCTGGTTATGGATATGCAGAGGTTCCATTAAATGTGAGACGAAATTGGAAAAAACATATAGAGACCTATCTAAAAAAAAGAGCAAATCTAAAGGCGGTTGTGGTCATTATAGATGTAAGACGAAAGCTGGGTGAAGGGGATTTAGATCTCTTAAACTGGCTAAAGATGTTTCAGATAAAGCCAATTATTGTACTTACCAAGGTAGATAAGTTATCAAAAAGCGAGGCCCGCAGACAATTTGATCTGTTTTCAAACCAACTCCTAAAGGAAGGATTTGGTCCGCCCATCGCTTTTTCCGCTAAAACAGGCCAGGGGAAACAAGAACTCTGGAAAAAAATAAATGAGATAGCAGGAAGTGCCTAAAGTGCCTAAAATTACAAATGCCTAAAGTGAAGGAAAAAAATCATTTTAACTTCTAACTTTAGCTCACTTTTAACTTTTAACTTTCAAAGTCCATAGGCCTTTATCTTTTTATGAAGATTGCTTCTTTCAATTCCTATAGCTTCCGCAGTTTTAGAAATATTTCCCCCGAATTGTGCTAATTTATTAGAGATAAAGGTTTTTTCAAACATCTCTCTGGCCTCTTTAAAGGTGTCAAAAGAAAAAGGGGAATCCAGCTTCTTATCTTTAATTCTGGATGTGTTAAATGGGGGGGGTATATCTTTTGCGTCAATCACCTTGCCAGTATACATAATAGCCATCCTTTCTATTAAATTCTTAAGCTCCCTGATATTGCCTGGCCAGGTATATTTTTTTAGCAATTCCAGGGCCTCATGACTAAGAAATTTTCGGTCCTTTTTGGCATCAATAGAAAACTCATCCAAAAATTCATCCACAAGTTCTTGTATATCATCAACTCGCTCCCTCAATGGAGGAACCCTGATAGGTATAACATTAAGGCGAAAGTAGAGGTCATCTCTGAATGTACCTTTAGCGATCTCTTCTTCCAGATTCTTGTTGGTTGCAGCAATAACACGGACATCCACATTAATTGTTCTATTTCCTCCTACGCGCTCAAATCTTTGCTCTTGTAAAATGCGCAGAACCTTTGACTGGGCCTTTAGGCTCATGTCACCAATCTCATCTAAAAATAACATTCCATTGTTAGCCAGATCAAATTTCCCCCTCTTCATAGTGGTAGCTCCGGTGAATGAGCCTTTTTCATGTCCAAAAAGTTCTGACTCAATCAGATCCTCTGGTATAGCAGCACAATTAACCTCAACCAACGGTTTGTCTTTCCTTTTGCTTAATCTGTGAATTGTATGAGCCACTAATTCCTTGCCTGTGCCATTTTCTCCAACAATAAGAACCCATGCATCAGTTGGAGCCACAATCTTTATTTGCTCATTTAACTCGGTGATGGCCTGACTATGTCCGGTTATATGATATCTTTGTCTGTCTCTCTCCTTGAATAGATCAAGTTCTGTTTCCAGCCTATTGTATTTCAACGCATTATTTACTGATAAAACAATCTTCTCTAAGGAAAGAGGCTTTTCAATAAAGTCATAGGCGCCCAATTTTGTGGCCTTGACGGCTGTTTCAATACTGCCATGGCCTGAGATCATAATTACCTGCACACCTGGATATAATTCCCTAATCCTCTTCAACGTTTCTATGCCGTCAATATCTGGCATCCAGATATCCAGCAATATAATATCAGGAATGGTCTCCTTAATTATATCCAGTGCCTTCAAACCTCCATCGGCAGTCATAACCTCAAACCCCTCATCAGCAAGAATACCGCTTAGCGATTGAATTATGCCTGGTTCATCATCTACTATAAGTACTGTATCTGCCATATTCTCGTTGCTCGTTGCTAGTTTCTTGGCACTCGTTCATTGTTGTTAATTGCTAATTGAACATTGCTAATTGTTTTTTTGCTTACTGCATACTGCTTACCCATTAATTAATACAGTCCCATCATCTCCCCTGCAATGCGGGCAGCTTTTTTTGCCGCGCCACCCCGACCGAGTTGCTCATGCACCAATTTTAGGCCTTTTTTCATATCTATTTTTAAGGTTTCATTTTTCAGGATGGCTGAGGCCTCTTCTGCTAAACGAAGGGCCGTTGCTTTACCTTGAATCAACTCGGGAACTATAGCTTTACCTGCAACTAAGTTTACCAGGCCAATGTGAGACACCTTTATAAGAAATCGACCAAGCATATAACTTAAGAAAGATACCTTATAGGCTATTACCATAGGGGTTTCCATTATTGCTGCCTCTAAGGTAGCTGTTCCTGAGGCAATTAAAGCCAGATCCGCTATTTTTAATATCGCCTTTGTGTCAAGTCTTTCAATTTTAATATCTATTTTGGCGTTTCTTATATAGGGCACGACAACATCCTCTTTTACTGTGGATGCTAAAGGTAAAATACAACACAGGTCAGGATAATCTTGCGAAATGATCTCGGCTGCCCCTACCATTACCGGCAGTAAACTCTTAATCTCCTCATCCCTGCTTCCAGGTAAAAGTCCGAGTATCGGAGTCTTATTGTGGTTAATGCCTAAACTTTTCTTAATCTCTTCCTTATCCCTTTCAGGCAACGATATATCCAAAAGTGGGTGGCCAACATATTCTGCTTTTAGACCGTGCTTCCGGTAAAACTTTTTTTCAAAGGGCAGAATGACTGCCACCCTGTCTACCCTTTTAGCTATTTTTTTCACTCTCCCTTCCCGCCATGCCCATACCTGGGGTGGAATATAGTAAAGCACAGGGATACCAAGTGAGTGGGCTTTTTTGGCTAAATGTAAATTAAAGCCTGGATAGTCAATAAGTATCAAGAGGTCTGTAGGGGTAACGTATAATGACCTTTTTAATTCTCGTAATGCCCGGAAAATGTATCTGCTTTTTGGTATAATTTCGGTCATTCCCACTACGGACAGAGATGATAATTGATGAATAATCCTGACGCCAGCTCTCTCCATTTCTGGACCACCGAGACCAAAAAATTCTATACGAGGGTCTAACTCCTTTATTGCCATAACCAAATGCGCCCCATAAATATCCCCTGAGGCCTCTCCTGCAACAATCATTACGTTTTTGTTATGGCTCAATTAAGTCCGTCAGTTAATTAATTCCTAAATTCGCAATTTCTCAATTATCTTTCAGGATAGTGTCTTTGTTCTTCTTTTTATCTGCTCACTGATTAAAAGGGCAACAGCCAGTGCCTTTTTCCCATCAACTCCCGTGACTTTTGGCTCTGTCCTTGTTTTTATAGACTCAACAAAGGAGCTAATCTGATCGGCCAAGGGATCACTATCAGGAAATGCCTCCTCTTTATGAGCTAACGAGGGTAAATCGGTAAAGCCTTTTTCATTCCCTTTAAACTGGGTTACATTGATCTTTCTCTTGCCATAATCAATTGATATGCAGTTATCAAGCTGGAAGATCCTCATCATTCTGAGAGATACACTTGAAACACGGCTTACTGTTAAATTTGCTACCATACCATTGGAAAAGGTTATCCTCGCGTTAGCAATATCTATCTTACCACTAACAACAGGCATCCCAACAGCATCTATCTCTGTAATCTCTGAATTCACTATGCGCAGGATAATATCCAGATCATGAATCATAAGATCTAAAACCACATCCACATCGGCGCCTCTGTTTGTAAAAAAGGCAAGTCGATGCGAATCAATAAAAAAAGGCCTGGAAAGCAGTGATTCCATCTTAATTACAGCAGGATTAAAACGCTCTATATGTCCTATCTGCAAAATAGCATTATTCTTTTTTGCTACTTCTATCAGTTGATCTGCATCGCTCAGTTTAAGGCTAATAGGCTTTTCAATTAATAAATGTATGCCATGGTCCAAAATATCATATCCAATTTCAAAGTGTGAAACTGTTGGAACTGCCAAACTAAGGCCATCTACAAGTGAAAGGATCTCAGTATGGCTATGGTAAGCCTTTGTATTATACTTACGTGCCATTTCTTTCGCCCTTTCAAGGTCTATATCAACAAGCCCAACGAGATCTATGTCTTTCATAGAGGCATACTTCTGGGCATGAAATTCACCCAGATAACCTACCCCAACAACACCTAATCTTAATCTCTTGTCCGTTTTCCGTTTCACGTTGCTTCATACTGCTAAGTGCTTTATCTGGAAAAGATGGCAATACCATTCCTATCTGCCATCTGTATCATTTCCTCTTTATCAAAAACGATGGTCTTGCCAGCTTCAATTGCCAAAACAGATGCATTAACCTTTGACATGACGTTAACTGTGCTGATGCCAACAGCAGGTAGATCAAATCTAAGATCCTGGTTTGGTTTACAGACCTTAACAACAACCCCGCCTTCTTTAGCTAATGCCCCTCCCCGTAATATCGCCTTATCAGTTCCTTCTATAGCCTCTACCGCTAAGACTGTTTTCCTTCTGACTACAACGCAATGCCCTATATCAAGACGACCCAGTTCTTTAGCTACCATCCAGCCAAATTCTATGTCATCCATCTCCTCTTTACTCGGTTTTCTTTTTGTAAGACAACCAGATGGCGCCAGAAGTTCCGGGAGGTAATCAGTTGAACTTACAACAATTATTCCTTCTTTTTCAAGCTCTCGAGCCACAGCCTTTAAAATGTCATCATCATGGAAAATTAATAATTTTCCAATGACTTCCAACCCTTTTAGATCCGGTTTTACATTTGCAAACATTTTGGATTTAGTAATTGCACCTGCCATCAAAGCATGACGCACCTCCCTTGATTTGAAAGCGCTGAGCAGGCGACCAAATTGCCCAAGCCCTATCCAGGTAATTTCATCAACTTTATCAGCCAGTTCTGGCATAGTCTCTCCTCTATGCGCTACTGCAATTACCTTTAAACCTCTTTTCTTGGCCGATTCGGCTATCAAAAGAGGAAACTTCCCGCTCCCGGCTATGAGACCTATTTTTTCCATTTTCAATTGCTTGTTGTCTACCTCACAACCCCCCTTTTTGAACTCACTAAAAAATCAAGCAACATCTGCAACTCCTGAAAAGCCGGTATCTCTTTCTTGACCCTTTCCAGCGCTTCATTCAACAGATGATGATCACGCCATATAATCTTATAGGCCTTTTTAAGGTTAGTTATCACTTCTTGAGAGAATCCTTCTCTTTTAAGGCCTATAGAATTTAATCCATACAATTTAACCCTGTCTCCAGAAGCTATCATGAAAGGAGGGATATCTTTGACCGTGGCTGATTTCCCTCCAATAAAAGCATAGGCTCCTATCCTTACAAACTGATGTATGGCTACCAGACCCCCAATGATGGCATGGTCGCCTATCTCTATATGACCGCCAAGAGTTGCAGCGTTTGACATAATAATGGAATTGCCTAAAGTGCAGTCATGTGCTATGTGGGCATAGGCCATCAGGTAATTCTTGTTGCCAATTTTTGTAACTCTGTCCTGTTTGGTTGTAGCCCGATTAATGGTTACAAACTCCCTTATTATATTTTCATCCCCGATAATGACACTGGTGTCCTCACCCTGATACCCGATATCCTGGGGAGGTAAACCAAGGGAGACAAAGGGGTAAATTCTATTTTTCTCCCCTATTATTGTATTTCCATCTATAACTACATGGGAACCAATAACGCTATCCCTGCCTATTGTTACCTTTTCTCCTATAATTGAAAATGGCCCGATTGTAACACCATCATCTATTTCTGCCTTTTGGGATACTACTGCAGATGGATGAATATCTATTCCCATTTTTCTACCTCAATGCAGCCACTAACTCAGCCTCCGCCGCAATTTCCTTGTTTACCATTGCCTTGCCTTTCATTTTCCATATTCGGCTTCCTTTTCTCATGGGAGTCAGTTCAAAAATGATCTGGTCGCCAGGAAAAACTGGTTTTCGAAATCTTACCTTGTCTATAGCTACAAAGTATATGGCATTGTCCTTTTTGTTTGTCATACTTTCTGGTTCCGATAATCTGGCAAGGATTCCGCCTACTTGAGCCATGGCCTCTATCACCAAAACGCCAGGCATGATGGGTTTTTCTGGAAAATGACCCGTGAAGAAATACTCATTAATAGTTACATTCTTGATCCCAACTACCTTCTTACCCACCTCCAGTTCTGTAATCATATCCACAAACAGAAATGGATGACGGTGTGGGAGTATCTTTATGATGTCCTTATAGGTGAGTGGCAAATCCATATTATGTCTATCCTCTTTTTGATTGTTCTTCCAATTCCTTAACCCTGTCTTCTAACTCTTTCAATCTTTCAGAATACTCGGGGAGTCTCCTGATATGGCTTCTTGTTTTCAGCCAAAGGCGATGAGGCATCGTTGGGATGCCAGAAACCACTTGTCCTGCCGGAACAGATTTTGCCACACCAGATTTTGAGCCAATCATTACACGATCGCCAATCTCGATATGATCCGTAAACCCGACCTGTCCTCCGATAATGACATTCTTTCCTATTTTAGTGCTTCCTGCAATGCCTACCTGAGCAACAATAACAGTATTTTCATCGATAACTACATTATGTCCGATCTGAACAAGATTATCGGTCTTTACTCCTCGCTTTATCACTGTCTTTCCAAGGGCAGCCCTATCAATGGCGTTTTGCGCACCAATTTCAACCTCATCTTCTATTTGAACAATACCTGTTTGGGGAATTTTTACACTTATATCACCATCTCTCGCAAAACCGAAGCCATCACTTCCTATAACTGTGCCGGCGTGAATTATTACTTCCTTTCCTATTACGCAGTCAGACATTATTGTTACATTCGGATAGATGACACTTCCCTTTCCCAGTCTGACACGGTCACCAATATAAACACCTGGAAAAAGAGTCACTTGATTACCTATTATTGATTCCCGGCCAACATAAACAAAGGGATAAATAGACACGCCTTTTCCTATGCGGGTTCCTTCTCCAATTATGGATTTTTCACTTATGCCTGGAAAACGAGGAATCGGGGGGGCAAATATGGTCGCAACCTTGGCGTAGGCAAGAGAGGGATCAGCAACTATCAACTGTGGCCCTTGATAGAGACTGATGGGTTCTGTAACAATAATAGCAGATGCCTTTGTTATCTTTACCTGATCCTTTAATCGTGGATCTGAAAAAAAGGATATCTCACCTTTCTCGGCCAAAACAAGGGAATTGATCCCCTTTATTAAAACCTGATCATCACCTTTTACAGTGCCACATATAGATTCCGCTATGTACTTAAGGGTTACTTCCAATGTTTAACAGCGCCTGCACTGAGCAAAATTATAAGTTAAGAGTTATAAGCCTCTATTAGCAACTCAGTTTATTATTATTATTTATTCGCTTCATTTACCTGGTCGTAGGCCTTGATAACCTGGTCAGTAATATCAATTGACTTAGAAGAATACAACACACCCCCCGCCCGTTTTTCCATTATCAATGTGTAGTTTTCTTTAGAGCCTATTTTTTTAATGATCTTTTCTAATTCTTTGAAGATCCTCTTTTTTTCCTTTCCCTGCGCCCTTGCCATCTCTTCATTTAAATCTCTGTAAAGATATTCTAATTCTCTGGTCTTCCTTTCAATAGTCTTCTTTTTATCATCCTGGGCATCCAAACTCAGCATCATTGCCTGTTTATCTAATTCCTTCCTTAATTCCAAAAGTTCTCTCTGTTTTGTATTAAGCCTCTTCTGGAGATCATCTTTCTTCTTTTTGAGAATCTGAAAGACCTTCTGTCCTTCTTTAGATTCCTTAAGACATCTCTGAAGATCAATTACACCAACTCTGGCAAAATCCTCTGCTAAAACTGCATTGTAAGCTAATAGGATTACAACAATAATAGCAGAAAATAAGAAACTCTTTTTCATCATTAACTCCATCTTTTAATGTAATGGCTGCTCATTATAAAATAAGCCGCCGAAAAACTCAGGTTGAATACTACATTATTCCTCTTCTATTAGTCAACCATGTTGGGATCATAATACACATAACAAACACTAAAATGGTGTTCCTATGGTAAATTCCCATGTACTTTCTGCCTCTCCAGGCTTGGGATCAAGATTTTTTCCCCATTCCAACCTTAGAGGACCCATTGGTGAATACCATCTTATACCTGCGCCGGCGCCTCTTCTGATTCCACTAAAGGTATAATCCTCATCTTTAGTAAAGACATTTCCAGCATCAAAGAATAAAACGCCCATTACCCCTTGCTCCTTCTGTAAAGGAAAACGGAACTCGAGATTATAGACCATCATTTTTTCTCCGCCTATCCGATCGCCAGTAGCAGGATCAATAGGGGAAATAGTTCCATACCGAAACCCTCTTACTGTATTCATTCCTCCTAATCTGAATTTTTCGTAAACTGGCAGTTCGCCTCCCGGTCTCTGGTCAATATAGCCCCATTTTCCCTGCATAGAAAATGCCGTATCCCAGAAAAAAGGGAAAAACCATGCTGATCTGGCCCTGTATTTGGTAAAATAGTTATCTCCTCCCAGGAAACCTCCTGCATATTCCACGGTAAAGGAGTTAACAGAACCCTTTCTTGCATTAAAGCGTCTATCTCTGCTATCCCTGGAAACCCCCAGTGTTAGACTACTGGTAACACTTCTTCCAATCATATCCTTTATTATCTGAGAGGATGTTTCTAATACATCACGGATCTCAGCATCATCATATGTATAAATAGCTGAGCCCCGGGTGAAATCAAGCCCTAAGGGAAAACCAAACTTCAATCTTCCACCGGTGCTGTCTTTGGTATACTCATCATATTCATATTCCCAGTTATAAAGATCAATGCCTGCTAATAAGGGCTTATCAAAGAGCCATGGCTCAATAAAACTTAAGGTATATCGAGCAGCCTTGTTACTCAGGGAGGCCTTGGCTGCTAGTGATTGGCCACGACCAAACAGGTTGTTCTGTGAGACGTGAAGTGTCCCTATAGTATGTTCGGCTGAACTATACCCAATGCCAAAGGAAAACATACCGGTTGGTCTCTCCTTGACATGTATATCAAGGATCATCTCTTCATCGCTGTTTCCTTTTTTTGTATTAACCTTCACCTCCTCAAAAAAACCGAGGCGGTAAAGATTCTGAGTGCTTCTCTTTAACTTTTCCCCGCTAAAATACCCGCCTTCAATAACTTTTAGTTCCCGCCGAATAACCTTATCCCTGGTTCTGTCATTTCCAGTTATCGCAATCCTTTTAAACCTAACCTTTTTCCCCTTAAAAATTTTATAGGTAATATCAACCTTATGCTCTTTATCATCTTCTTTGATGTCAGGAGAAACATCAACAAAGGCATAGCCTTCGTCCGAATAAATCTCGCTTAAAGACAATGTATCAGACCTGATAACTTCTCTATTGTACACCTTCTCTTTTGTTATTTTAAGCGATTGATAAAGTTCGTGCATATCTTTGATAAGATCTCCCTCAAGCATCACCTTGCCAATAGCATATTGAGGGCCTTCATTAATGGTAATAGTAATGATAAGCCCCTCATCTTTTTTGTAAGAAATATCTGGCTCACCCACTCTTGCCTTTATATAGCCATTGTTCTGGTAAAATGATTTTATCTTGAATACATCGCCTTCTAACTTTTTTTTATCCAGGTTACCGGATTCAGTAAGAAAGGAGAAGAAACCCTTTTCGGTTGTTTCCATAAGATCTTTCAGGTCATCATCATCAAATGCAACATTCCCCTCAAAAATAATTTCCCTTATATAGGCCTTATCTCCCTCTTTAATATTATAAATGAGCGCCACTTCATTATTAGGAAGATCCTTAAGGCTTTCTTTTATCTCAACATGATAATATCCTTTTTGGTGATAATGGTCTTTTAACCTCTCTATGCTATCCTTGATAGCCTTCATGTCAATAATAGAATATTTTTTAATTCCTAACACATCCATTAAATCCTTTTGATCAATCTTCTTTGTCCCCAATAATGTAATCTTTCCGATTGATGGCTTTTCACTCACCTTGAATGTGACCGATTTACCTCCAGGGCAGTCCTCAGTATCTATCTGGACATCCTCGAAAAAACCCATCTGATATATGGACCGAAGATCTTTATTAAGGGTGTCCTGGTCATATTTTTCTCCTTTCCGGCTCTCGATAACTGCAAGGATGGCATCCGTTTCTATCCTCTTGTTTCCTTTAACAGCGATTGAATCTATCTGGATAACACCTTTAATTCGGTTTGTTGCTGTTACTGCGACCCTATCCATTGCCTGATCTAATTTATCTATCCTGTCCCCTACAACAAAAATAGAGAAAGGCCTCTTTCCAGGTGATATTGGAATGATTGTAAGGTCAAGGCTGATCTTCTTCCCGATCTGGGTAAGACTCCCCTTTATTACCCAATCTATACCCTTCTCTTTTCCCATCCTTCTGGCAAAATCTAAATCCGATACCTTTATTCGAGATAGTTCACCCTTATTGATAGTCGCGGGATCGATAAGGTCAAATCCTTCCTTTGCCAATCGTGTAGTGAGCATCTCCTGGAGACCTAAAACAAGATGCTCCATAGGCTTCAACATATAAATCTTAAAAGGAAGAACTGCTATCTTCTCTGATGAAAGCGCCATCACATCGGGAGGCATTAAAAAAAGGATGAAGAGTAACAAAACAGAAAAAGGCCGTAATATATAGCTAACATAGGAGAATGTCTTTTGAATCATCAAAACCTGCCATCAACTAATTGCAACTGTTTCGACATCTTGTATGCCAGCTCGAGATTATGAGTAGCTATAATTAAGGCCAGGCCTCTGCTTTTATTAAGGGAAAGCAACAGTTTTGTTATCTCATCACCTGTTGCCTTATCAAGGTTTCCTGTAGGCTCATCTGCCAAAAGCAATTTAGGCCCCATAATTAAGGCCCTGGCAATTGCAACCCTTTGTTGTTCGCCTCCGGAAAGCTCTCCAACTCTATGTTTTAATCTATTTTCTAAGCCCACCTGAGAAAGTATTGCTGAAGCCATTTCAGCGGATTTTGCCTTACTGTGACCTGATATAAGGGCTGGTATCATAGTGTTTTCTTCAGCATTAAATTCAGGTAGAAGATGATGAAGCTGAAAGACAAAGCCTATTTCCCTGTTTCTGATCTTACTGAGGCCGATCTCATCCATCTGATAGACATCGAGGTCTTTAAAATAAACATTACCCTCTGACGGCGGCTCTAATGTTCCCATAATATTAAGCAAGGTGGACTTGCCAGCCCCGGAAGGCCCTATTATGCCATAAGATTCACCCGGCCATACGTGCAAGTTAATCCCTTTGAGCACCTGGATTGTCTTGCCACTATTTTCAAAGGTTTTATAGATATTTTCTATCCGAAGCATGGGTTTCCTATCTATTCATACCTCAATGCCTCTACAGGATTTACTTTAGAGGCCTGCCAGGAAGGATAAATAGTAGCTAA
>Ga0190359_1001030_pt1 | contig 18176 bp, 16 predicted proteins | sample 48721823_MG_FD_161269 | JGI IMG/M metagenome (GOLD analysis project Ga0190359, IMG submission 161269) | Hydrothermal vent microbial mat bacterial communities from Southern Trench, Guaymas Basin, Mexico - 4872-18-2-3_MG | ecosystem: Environmental > Aquatic > Marine > Hydrothermal vents >... | reverse complement strand
TTCTGGCTTTGCCGGTGAGGTAGCGCAGAGGGGACTGCCAGTCGTGGCAGAGGATGTCCAGGCGGATCCACGTTTTAGCGCCCTGCGGTTGACCATTGGCTCTTCGGTGGTTGTCCCTCTCGTTGTCGAGGGGCGTGCGGTGGGAATTCTGACCGCTGACCGACGGCGGCGCGGACCGTTCACCCCGGCTGAGGTGGCCACGATGACGGCCCTGGCTGACCAGGTGGTTGTTGCCGTTGAGAATGCGCGGCTTTTCGAGGAGATCAAACGCCTCAATGCAGAGTTGGAGGCCAGGGTCGCTGAACGGACCCAGGCGCTCGCAGATGCCCTCGAGGATCTCAAGTCCCAACGGGACCGGGCGGAGGTCCTGTACCGCATCGCCTCAGAGCTGGTGGCAGATCTTGACATGGATCGGGTCCTCAATCACTCGCTGGTCCTGCTTCATCGGGCCATTCATGCCACACGCGGAGCTGCGATTCTCATCGATCGTCACACAGGCGGGTTACACTACAGGGCGGCGGTGGGACACACGCATCCGATCCCGCCTGGTGGGACGCCTGCCCCACGCCCCCTCGAGCAGGGCGTGGTAGGGAAGGTCTTGGCGGACAAGGCCCCCTTGGTTATTGGCAATGTGCGGAGTGAATCGGATATATCGCCAGCGGGTCTTGAGGAGGATACATGTTCAGTGCTGGCCGTACCCATCCTGAGCGGGATGGGCGAGGCGCAGGGAGTGCTTCTCTTCCAGTCACCTGTGGTGCATGTCTTCGATGAGCCGCAGTTGCGGCTGGTGGAGGCGGCCGCCGTTCAGTTGGGCAATGCCTTCAACAACGCTGCGCTTTATCAGATGATCCGTGAGCAAGCCGGACGCTTGGGGGCTATGTTGCGCGCTCAGCAGATTGAAGCGACCAAGACCCAGGCCATTCTGGAGGGGATCGCGGACGGCGTCATGGTGGCGGACGCGGAGGGCAAAGTCATCCTGTTTAATGCGGCGGCGGAGCGTATCCTCTCCATCACTCGTCAGCAGGCGATTGGACGCTCTCAGGAGGAGATCCTGGGCCTGTACGGCTCCGATGCCCAAGAGTGGTTGTCGCATATTGAGACATGGCAGGGCCGGCCCGGGACCTATGGACCTGAGGATTTTCTGGCCCAGCGGCTTGAGGTCGGCCGCCGGTTTGTGAGTGTCCATCTCTCGCCTGTGGCCTCCGATACCGGCGAGTTCCTGGGTGTGGTGTCCGTGTTCCGCGACGTCACAGCGGAGATTGAGGCGGACCGTGCCAAGAGCGATTTTGTCTCCACGGTCTCCCATGAATTGCGCACTCCCATGACCTCGATCGTAGGGTATGTCGATCTGTTGCTCAACGGAGCGGTGGGGGCTTTGACCGAGCCGCAGTTGACGTTCCTGAGACGGGTGAAGAGCAACGCCGACCGCCTCACCACTTTGGTGAATGACCTGCTCGACATCTCCCGCATCGACCAGGGGAGAGTGGAGCTCATATATGCACCAGTCGCGGTATCGGATGTGGTGCGTCAGGTCCTGGACCTCATGCAGCCCCGCATTGAGGAGAAGAGGCAGAGGGTCACTGTGTCGATCCCGGATTCGGCCCCGAAGGTCTATGGAGATGAGGGGAGGCTGGTCCAAATCCTGACCAATCTCGTCAGCAATGCCTATAAATACACGCCTGTCGGCGGCTCTGTGGCTATCTATGCGTATGTACGGCAGGAGATGATGCACATAGCGGTGGTCGATACAGGCATCGGCATTGCTCCAGAGAACCAGCGTCGGATCTTCGAGCGGTTCTATCGGGTGGAGGATGATCCTGCAGTCTACGAGGTCTGGGGGACCGGGCTGGGACTCGCGATTGCGCTGTCGTTGATCCAGATGCATGGGGGAGATCTCTGGTTGGAGAGTGTGGTGGGCAAAGGCAGCATCTTCACTTTCTCCATCCCACTGGCTCCTGGACAGCCAACCCAGGACTGTGGCACAGCACCAGAGCCCCTGATTGCCGGACGGCAACACATTGTGTTGGTGATTGAGGATGACCGGGATGTGGCGGAAATGCTGAGAGTCACGCTAGAGGAGGAGTCGCTTGAGGTCCTTATGGCTACCTCTGGTGAGGAAGCGCTTCGCATGGCCCGTGATCATCTGCCTGACCTGATCTCCCTGGACATTCGCCTGCCTGATCTCGATGGCTGGGAAGTCGTCCAGCTTCTCAAACGAGATCCGGAGACGGCCGATATCCCCGTTGTAGTCGTCTCGGTGGTACCTGAGCGTGAACGTGGTATGGCATTAGGGGTCTTCGACTATCTTTCCAAGCCGATCGATACCCAAGATCTGCTGAGCGTGGTCAGGAGAGCTCTGGATCAACAGGAGACCATTCTGGTGGCCGATGCGGATCTAGAGACCCTTGATAGAGTTCGCATGGCCATGCAGCAGCGCGGTCTGCGGGTCCGTACTACAATGCGTGGTGAGCGCGCCTTGCATCTGGCCCAGGACATACGACCCGCTGTCATGGTGTTGGATCTGGGCCTACCGGATCCCGATGGATATCGCGTGATCCGCAGACTTCGTCACGATCAGCGTACCATGCATATCCCCGTGGTACTGACGGGGTCTGCTTCGTTGTTCAAGGAAAAGCTGGGGGATGAAGGGGGAGAGCTGCTACAGACGTTGGAGGGGGTTCACGTCGTAAGACGGCCATATTCCGTCGATGAGCTGATTGCCCGAGTGCAGACTCTAGCGACACACGCTGATGCGTAAGGAGTGAATGGATGTCCAAGATCCTGGTTGCTGAGGATGAACGTGATATTCGTGACTTGATAGCGTTTACGCTGCAGTTCGCCGGCTTCGAAGTGGTGCTGGCCGCCAACGGGGCCGATGCGGTGGAGCTTGCGTCGCGCGAGAGGCCTGACCTTATCCTTCTGGATGTGCGCATGCCTAAGATGACAGGGTATCAGACTTGTGAGGTCCTGAAGAGCATGCCGGAGATGAGTTCGATTCCCATCGTCTTTCTCTCGGCGAAGGGACAGGAGAGCGAGATCCAGCAGGGCCTGGATGTGGGCGCGGTGGACTATATCCTCAAGCCGTTTGCGCCCGATGATTTGACACGTCAGGTTCAGCGCATCTTGGAGGAGTTTGGTCCGTCGTCTGCCGATTCATGAGGCGCTAGAGAGATGAGATGAGTGCGATCATTGTCGAAGGTGGTCTTGTTCACTATGAAGCCCTGGGCCGGGGGAGGCCCTTGCTCTTCCTGCACGATTGGCTGGGCTCCTGGCGCTATTGGGTCCCCACAATGGTGGATATGGCCTCGTCACACAGGACTTATGGCTTCGATTTTTGGGGGTTTGGCGACTCTGACAAGGCTCCTGCACGCTATGACCTCGAAAGCTATACGCGACAGATCGAGCTTTTCCTGCAGCAGATGGGGGTGCGGCAGGTGTCCTTGATGATCGGGCATGGCCTTGGTGCTGTGATCGCGCTACGTTACGCTCAGATGCATCCGCAGGAAGTGGTACAGGTCATGGCGGTGAGCCTGCCGCTCTCCCCCCGCCACATGGGGCGAACCCTGAGTAGCTTCACAGGCGACGGGAGCCCGGCCCGGACAATTCTTGGGCGGAGGATCCGGGCCTATGAGGAAGTAGAGCTTGAGGCAGACAAGACGGATCCCCGGGCCGTGGTACAGACAGTCCGTTCCATGACCGAGCTGGACGCTGTCCGAATCCTGCAGAGACTGACGGTGCCGGTGTTGTTGGTCTATGGGCTTGAGGACCCAGTGATCCGCCCTCCTGGCAACGAGGTCCTGGAGCAACTTGACTATCATGTCCATTTGCTTCGCCTGCAGGGTGTACACCATTATCCGATGTTGGATGTATCCCCTGAGTTCAATCGCCTGATAAGGGATTTCCTGCTTCACGGGGATAACTGGGATCGGATCGAGCTCAAGGATGAGTGGAAGCGGCGGATGCGCTAATCATAGACAGGCGAGTTCAATATGAAACGTTCTGATGCCACAGAGTCTCAGCAGGCCCTGGCAGATCCATGGATCCTGGGCCGGGTTGTCCAAGTCTTGGTCCTGGTTGCTTTCGTGGCGGCGTTGACGGTCCCCACTGGCCTGGTGCCCATTGTGGCGGTCGCCTATCACCAGGACGCGGAGGCTGTGAGGGAGGAGGGTCCGGTAGTTATCCCGTTGGCCCCCATTGAGCCTACGGCGACGCCGACGCCGATCTACACACCGACGCCACATGTGCCTCGTGTGGGGATCATCGCTGGGCACTCGGGACATGATACCGGCGCGGTCTGTGCCGATGGTTTACAGGAGGTGAAGGTCAATCAGGCCATTGCGGAGTTGGTGGTGGAGCAGCTCACCCAGCTCGGATATAGGGCTGAACAGTTGGAGGAGTTCGACGGCCGTCTGCAAAATTTCCGTGCGGATGTCCTGCTCTCGATCCATGCGGATTCGTGCAATGTACCTGGTAAAACGGGATTCAAGGTGGCCCGGGTTGAGGCGAGTTATATTCCTGGCGCTGAGGATCGGCTGGTTGCTTGCCTCAGTGAGCGCTATGCGCAGCGGACGGGCCTGGCCTTCGATCCCTATACGATTACGTTCGACATGACGCAGTATCATGCCTTTTACGAGATAGATCCCGATACCCCGGCGGCCATCATCGAGACGGGGTTTATGTTAGATGACCGAGATCTCCTGGTGGGGCAGCCTGAACTCGTGGCAGAGGGGATCGTGGATGGACTGGTCTGCTTTCTGAACGGTGAGACACCTTGAGTGGGCGTGATAAGAGGGGCGGGGTCATGCCAAGCGCCGGGCCAGCACGGCGCGCTGAGCTTGAGGCGTTCGCGCAGGCTCGTCTGAGGGCGGTTCGACTGCGCAGCCACGTTCACTCGGCGTGGGACGTGCCGCGCTGGCGGGATGTGGGGGCGGATTTCTTCGTGCTTCAACTTCTCACTCCCCTTCTGGGTCAGCGGCCCGTGGCCCCATGGGCGTTCGTTGATCTATTCTCCGATGAGGTCGAGCGGTTCATGCGCGCCGGGGTCACGTATATTGAAGTCCACGAGCATCCCACCCGCCCGGAACGTGGTGCAGGGGTCGTGTGGCGGGATGGCGCAGAATTTGCCCAGTGGTTCTACGCGGTGGCGTATCGCCTTCGTTCCCGGTTCGGCCCTGAAATCAAAGTGGGATTCCCGGCCCTTGATGAGGCGACGCCGTCTGAGCCTCTGAGCGAACCAGCCATCTCCTGGCGTACGCGCTTTCTGGAGCAGGTCAGTGGCGTCTTGGAGGCTGCCGACTGGGTCGCCCTCCATGTATACTGGCGTACCTGGGAGGAGATGCGGGCTTTGGATGGCGCATTACGCTTTCTGGGGGCATACCTGGCGTCCTCTCCGTTGCAGGCGTTTGTGATCACCGAGTTTGCCAACCTCGACCGAAGGCTTTCTGCGGAGGAGAGAGGGGCGCAATATGCCGAGTTCGTGCTCCAGGTGTCCCAGTATGAACGTGTGCGGGCTGTGATCGGATTCCCCATGGGATCGGCCGATCCCCAAACCCAGTCTCTTGCCTGGTTGAGGGAGGAGGATGGGCGTTTCCCCGTGATCGAGGCCTTCGCGAGGCGGCCAGGGCTGCCACCTGTTGGTGAGGTTGTGCTGCGTTGGCCTACCAGAGTGCAGCGATGTCTCCGTTCGTTCGGTGATGAGCCATTCCGCACCTATACCCAATGGGGGGTCAATGGGGGACACAACGGTGTGGATCTGGCGCTGGCCAGTTCGGGTGAGGAAGGGTTAGCGGTCACAGCATGTCTGGCGGGCACAGTGATCCAGGTCGCACGAGATAGCGAGGGCTATCATAAGCACGTGCGTGTGCGCAGCTATACCCCGAGTGGGCAGGAGATCACACTCCTCTATGCCCACCTGAAGCGCATTGAGGTATCGATCGGGGCTCTCGTCTCACCCGGAGAGCTACTGGGATGGGGAGGGGCCCGGGAGTTGCGAGGTGTGCCCTACCTGCATCTGGGGATGCGGGTCGCAGGTGTCCACTTGCCAGCGACCCGCGACTGGATCAACCCTCGACCGTATCTGGCGCGATGACCCGCTGTTGAGTTGTGTTTGTCGGGCCTTTACGGTACAATCTCTTGAGTGGATTGGGGATGCGCGAAGTCACGTACCGATGAAAGGAGCCCTGCGCCATGTCCTATCAGAGACTGATCATTGCGGGTAATCTCGGGCGAGATCCGGAGATGCGCTATACGCCGGATGGCACGCCGGTGACCACGTTCAGTGTGGCCACCAATCGTCGGTGGACGAACCAGGACGGCTCTCGTGGGGAGGAGACCGTGTGGTTCCGCGTCACGGTGTGGCGTCGTCAGGCGGAGATCGCTGCTCAGTACCTCAAGAAGGGCCGCCAGGTCCTGGTCGAGGGACGACTGACACCGGATCGTGCTACAGGCGGGCCTCGTGTCTGGACCGGACAGGACGGTACCCCTCGGGCCTCTTATGAGGTCACGGCGGAGCGAATTGTGTTCTTGGGAGGCCGCGCGGGGGCTGAAGCCGGCGTGGATGTCGGTGAGGATGTTTCGGGGCCGGATTACGTGCCTGAGGACGAGATACCCTTCTGACCCGCTGGAAATTGAACCTGGGAGACGCAGGTCGGGACCCGTAGAAGTTTGCAACTCTTCTGGTACGACTATACTGTAGCGGAGGCCGTTCACCTTTCGGTCCCTTTCTCCTGTCTAGAAGTGGGGGAGAGAATGGGGTATGGAGGTGGAGAGGCCTGGTTGCGTTTAGTCCACCGGTGAGGGAGCAGGTTTCTTCGACTTGCCCACAGGAGAACAGAGGGGATGTGCCCCTCTGTTCTTTTCTGCATAGCGGTGTGCCACAGGTGTACGCCGAGGAGGAGGACCATCATGATTGAGGCGCAACTCAGACGTTGGCTGGACGAGCTGGCATCACGGGCCGACCAGGAGCTGGCACAGCAGGATGCAGCGCGGGAGAAGGCCCTTGTCCACAGCCGTGAGCTGATCCGGCTGTGTGCGGCAGCAATCCGTGAGGGCCACCGGGGTCATCGCTCCCAGGCTGAGCAATTGCTGTCAGAGGCGGAGAAGATCGAGGCTGAGATTCAGGAGTCGCTCGCGCCGTACCCGGATCTCTACTTCGCTGGCTACACGCAGGACGCGTTGAAGGAGCTGTTCGAAGCACAAGTGACCCTGGCTTTGATTGGGCAGGCGGCGCTGCCAGCACTCGACGCGGTCCACATGCCACTGAGTACCTGTCTCAATGGCGTTTGCGAGGCGGCCAGCGAACTGCGTCGAGCCTGCCTGGACCTGCTTCGTCGGGAGAAGTTCGCGGAAGCCGAACGACTGCTGGCGGCCATGGACGCTGTCTATGATGTTTTGATGTCGTTTGGCTATCCTGATGGAATCACGAAGGGGCTACGGCGGCGGGTCGATCAGTTGCGTGGGGTGTTGGAGCGCACTCGCGGCGACATCACAAACGCCCTCCAGATGGCCAAGCTGCGGCGGGCTTTGGAGGAGGCTCAGGGTGAGGAGGTGGCAGGGGAAGCTTGAGAGTCCTCGTGTCTCTTGTCCCACAGCACACGCTGTTGGGGACGGTGGGGTTGTGGAGGAGTCTGGGAGGCGTACCCGCCTTACATCTTCCCCCTAGGTGGAAAGCACCGCGCGTGGTTGACATCTACGGGTCTTCATTTATAAAGGGCCTTTGATGCTGCTAGGTTCAGTGGTCCAGGGGTGACATGCGTCACTGTGCGGGACGGCTGAATCGGTTATAATGCGACAAATTCTATGGACTGAATTTCAACATTGACAGCAATCCAGCTCATGATCGTGGGTCCATGTTGTTGTAGCATTTCAAATTCCAGATATTGAATATCAAAGGCTGTGGCCGAAGCAGTTCATGCAGGCCCGCTTTTTGTGTGAGGTGAACCAGTGAGTGTAGCGACTGAACAAGCTCCCAGCGCGGTTCTTGATGTCTCCCCCGAGGAGAAAGCTGTTCTTGATCAGATTCTGGCGGAGAACAAGGGCAAACCAGGTGCCACGATGGTCGTGCTCACGCTGACCCAAGAGAAGTTGGGATATGTCTCGCCAGCGATGCAGCGTTACCTCGCCCGTGAGTTGGGCGTCCCCCTCAGCCATATCTACGGGGTGCTCACGTTCTACTCTTTCTTCCGCATGAGTCCTGTGGGACGGCATAAGATCAGCATCTGTCTGGGCACGGCCTGCTACGTGCGGGGCGGTCCTACGCTGCTGGAGAAATTCCAGCAAGTGCTAGGGGTTGGGGTGGGCGAAACCACTGAGGACAGGCGCTTCACGTTGGAGGTCTGCCGCTGCGTGGGGGCATGTTCGCAGGCACCCGTGGTGATGATCGACGATGATATCATCGGGCGTGTCCAGCCCCAGAACGTGGGCAAGATTCTGCGCGACTACGAATGACGGTTTTCCGTGATCTTTCTCAACACATTCTGGACATCGCCGAGAACAGTGTGGCGGCTGGCGCTACTGAACTGTACCTTGACATTCGAGAGGACCCGCAGACGGATCGACTTGGGATAACGGTCCGGGACAACGGGCGGGGGATCCCGCCGGAGATGCTGGCCCAGATCACCGATCCCTGGGTTACTACCCGGACCACACGCAAGGTCGGGCTGGGCATTCCCTTTCTCAAGCAGACGGCCGAGATGTGCGACGGCAGCTTCGAGATCACGTCGAAGCCAGGACGGGGGACGTGTGTCACCGTGTCCTTTCGCCTCAGTCACATCGACCGTCCGCTCCTGGGGGATTTGGTTGGCACGTTGTTGTGTCTGATCGTTGGCAACCCGAACCTAGATCTCATCTACACCCATGTGGTAGGAGAGCGGTCTTTCACCTTTGACGCCCATCAGATACGCGAGGTGTTGGGACCCGAAGTGCCGCTTTCTGATCCGGAGGTATTGGCGTTTATCCGTGAGACGCTGTATGAGGGGCTACAGGCCCTGGGAAGCGAGGCCGTGACATCCTGAATGGGATGGGAACAAACGGTTCTTAACACTCGAGGCAGGAGGACAGGGATCATGAAGAGCTTGGAAGAACTCAGGAAGATCAAAGAACGCGCGCTGTTGCGGCGCCAGATGGCGAGTCAGGGCGCGAAGGCTCGTATCATCGTCGCCATGGGTACCTGTGGGATCGCCGCTGGCGCACGTGATACCATGAGTGCCATTCTCAAGGAGTTGGAGCAGCGAGGGATCGCCGACGTCACAGTGACGCAGACGGGTTGTCTTGGGCTCTGCGAGTATGAGCCTATCGTCCAGGTGCAGGTTGGCGATCAGGAGATGGTCACCTACGGTCCGATTCAACCGGAGCGGGTGCCTGTATTGATCGAGAAACACGTTTTGGGCGGCGAGCCGGTTACGGAGTGGCAGATCAAACAGTAATCGGCCTGCCAAGCCCTTACCTATTAGGAGGTATGATGCCCTATCGTGCTCATGTCATCATCAGCGGAGAGCCTGAGCCGACGGAGGCTGTCAGGGTTGCTCTGGTCGACCGCCTCAACGCGCTGGGTCTCGCGCAGGAGATTGAGGTGTTGGAAGCCAGTGACGTGACCGTCGCGCCCCGGGGCGTGGAGATGGTTGTCTATCCCGAAGGGGTGCATTACGTCAAGCTGACGCCCGATGACGCACGTCTCATCGCCGAGGAGCACCTCTACAAGGGGCGACCGGTGACACGCCTGATGTTCCAGGCGCGCAAGGTTGAGCGCTTGCCCGAGCCCTCGACGAAGGAGGTGCGCGTCGTCCTGCGCAATGTGGGAAAGATCAACCCGGAGGACATCGAGGACTACATTGCAGAGGACGGCTACGTCGCCCTGGGTAAGGTGCTGACAGAGATGACGCCGGAGGAGGTCATCGAGGAGATCAAGAAGTCAGGGCTTCGTGGCCGCGGCGGTGCGGGCTTCCCCACCTGGCTCAAATGGCAGTTCGCCCGCCGTGCCCCTGGGGATGTGAAATATGTGGTCTGTAACGGGGATGAAGGCGATCCTGGTGCGTTCATGAATCGTCGTGTGCTCGAGGGTGACCCTCACGCTGTGATCGAAGGCATGGCCATTGCAGCCTATGCCATTGGAGCGCAGCAGGGCTACTTTTACGTGCGAGCCGAGTATCCTATTGCAATCCGTACCTTGCGTGTTGCCATTCAGCAGGCCCGCGAGTATGGGTTGCTGGGCGAAAACATTTTCGGTACCGGCTTTAGCTTTGATCTGGAGGTCCGCATGGGTGCGGGCGCCTTCGTATGTGGTGAGGAGACGGCCCTCATGCAGTCCATCGAGGGTAAGCGCGGACAGCCTCGCACGCGTCCTCCCTTCCCGGCGACGTCGGGGTTGTGGGGTAAGCCCACCAACATCAACAACGTCGAGACCTATGCTAACGTCCCCCAGATCCTGCTCAAGGGTGGCGAATGGTTCGCCTCCATGGGCACCGAGAAGAGCAAGGGGACTAAGACCTTCGCCATCGCCGGCAAGGTCAAACGGACCGGCCTGATCGAGGTGCCTCTGGGCATCACCGTGCGCGAGATTGTGTACGATGTCGGCGGCGGTATCCTCAACGATAAAGCTTTCAAGGCGGTTCAGACCGGAGGCCCGATGGGGGGCTGCATCCCGGAGCAGTATCTGGATTTGCCAGTGGACTACGAGTCACTGGCTTCCGTGGGCTCCATCATGGGCTCCGGCGGCTTCGTAGTGATGGACGAGGATACCTGTATGGTGGACATCGCCCGCTTCTTCATGGAGTTCGCCCAGGAAGAGTCGTGCGGCAAGTGTGTGCCCTGTCGTGTGGGGACGCGCCAGATGTTGGAGATCCTGGAGCGGATCTGCGCTGGCCAGGGCAAACCCGGTGATATCGAGCGGCTCGAGACGTTGGGCAAATACGTCAAGATGGGGTCTTTGTGTGGCCTGGGGCAGGGAGCACCCAACCCGGTCCTCAGCACCATCCGGTTCTTCCGTGAGGAGTACGAAGCGCACATCTACGATAAGAAGTGCCCGGCCAAAGTGTGCCGTGGCCTGATTGAGTACAGGATTGATCCCAACCTCTGTATTGGCTGCACACGTTGTGCGCGCAACTGCCCGGTCAACGCAATCACTGGCGCACCCAAACAACCTCATACTATTGATCCGGAGATCTGCGTCAGGTGTGGCATTTGTGCCCAGGTCTGTCCGGTGAAGGCGGTTAGCGTGGAGTGACCTGAGAGACGCTGCCGGGTCTGGCCTGCTGTTGGAACACCGGAGAGCCAGACGATGACCGGGGTGGAGAGGAAGTCCTAAGTACGGAATGGCCGCAAGCCACCGGTATTCGGAGGAAAGGGGTAAACATGGACGAGGAGTTAGTCAAAGTAGATCAGGTCATTGACCAGTATCAGGCCGACCAGGAGGCACTGGTTGAGATCCTGCGCGAGATCAATGCTGCCAGCGGGCAGTATCTCACGCGGGCTCAGCTTGAGAGAGTGGCGCGACGCTTGAGGCTTCCACTCAGCAAAGTCTACAGCGTCGCGAGCTTTTATAGCCTCATTAGTCTGAAGCCGCTGGGACGCCACGTGATTCGCTTCTGTGAGGATGCCCCGTGTCATGTTGTGGGCGGCAAAGAAGTATGGGATGCTCTGGAGCGCGAGCTCGGGATCCCCTTTGGCGAAACCACGCCCGATGGCCAGTGGTCATTGCTGACCACGAGCTGCATCGGGGCCTGTGCGGTGGGTCCGGTGATGATGGTGGACACTGATATCTACGGCAACCTGACGCCGGAGAAAGTCCATGACATCATTGAGCGGTACCGCGAGGCCGACAGAGCGGAGACTGCAGCCGCATCACAAGGAGGTGAGGCATGATCCGCGCAAGCGTACTTGTTTCCGGGGATCCGCTCAGCCTATCCCGAGGCGCTGAGGAGACTAAGCTGGCAATCGAGGCAGAACTCTCCTTCTATGGCCTGGAGGACGAGGTGCAGGTTGGCTTTACTGGCCGGGTCAATCGTACCGATGTACTCCCGGCCGTGATTGTTTACCCAGACGAGGTAGTCTATGGTCCGGTGTCCCCCAAAGACGCCGCGCTCATTGTTGAGGAGCACCTCTTCAAAGGGCGCGTGGTGGAGCATCTGCGGGCGCCTGCTGAGGTCCTTGCCTCCGCTGTGGAGACGCCGGGGCCGGAGGGAACGCCGCTGCTGGGGCAGAAACGCATCGTCCTGCGCCGTGCTGGTTCCATTGATCCCTATAGCATTGAGGATTACATTGCCGAGGACGGCTATTTCGCCCTGGGTAAAGCATTGACCGAGATGACACCGGATGAGGTGTTGCAGGCTGTGAAAGATTCGGGGCTCCAGGGGCGGGGTGGTGCGGGCTTCCCCACCGGCCTTAAGTGGTCCTTCGTGGCCCAGCAGCCGGACCCAACCCGCTATATCGTGTGCAACGCCGATGAGTCGGAGCCAGGGACCTTTAAGGACCGATTGATCGTTGAAGGTGATCCCCACGCTGTGCTTGAGGGTATGGCACTTGCTGGATATGCCGTGGGCGCCCACGAGGGGTGGATCTACATCCGCGGTGAGTACGCCATGGCCCGTGACATCCTCAACCATGCCATCGAACAGGCCGAGGCGATGAACCTGCTGGGCGATAGCATCATGGGTACCGATTTCTCCTTCCATGTTCACGTGCACGCGGGTGCCGGCGCTTATGTCTGTGGCGAGGAGACGGCGTTGCTGGAGAGCCTGGAGGGAAAGAGGGGCGTCCCGCGCATTCGTCCGCCTTACCCGACCGTGCGTGGGTTCCGTGGCAAGCCTACGGTGGTAAACAATGTGGAGACCCTGGCGAACATTGCCCCCATCGTGCTCAACGGCGCGGACTGGTTCCGAGGTATCGGCACCGCGCGCTGTCCGGGCACCAAAGTCTACACCATGCTGGGTGATGTGAACGTGACCGGTCTGGTGGAGGCCCCCATGGGCACCACCCTACGCGAGATCATCGACATCTACGGCGGCGGGATGAAGGACGGCAAAGCGTTCAAAGCCGCTCAGACCGGCGGCTCCTCGGGCTCCATCATCCCCGCCGATTTCCTGGACGTGCCCCTCGATTTCGCCTCCATGCGCGAGCGCGGCGCTGGTCTGGGCAGCGGGGCCCTTCTCATCTGCGCTGAGGGTACGGACATCGTGGATCTGGCCTATGTCCTGATTCGTTTCTTCAAGGCCGAGTCCTGCGGCAAGTGCACACCGTGTCGCGTGGGTAACATGCAGATGCTGGAGGCCCTGGATCGCCTCCGACGTGGGATGGCTCGTCGTGCCGATCTGGAGAGGCTGGAGGAGATTGCGGGGTATGTGCAGAAAGCATCCTTCTGTGGACTGGGGCAGGCCGCGCCGGTTCCCATCCTGACTGGCCTGAAGTACTTCCGGGAGGAGTTCGAGGCCCGGGTGCGAGATTAAGACCGTTACACTGCGTATGAGATGAAGCGTGCAGATTTCTGAAGGAGGCAAGGCACTTATGAGTGAGGTGCACATCAAGATCAATGGGAAGCCGGTCGTTGCGCAGGACGGCCAGACCATCCTGGAGGCGGCAAAGGCTGCTGGAGTAGACATCCCTGTTCTGTGTCATCATCCGGCTCTTTCGAATTGGGGGGCTTGTCGCATGTGCCTGGTCGAGGTAAAGGGCATGCGCGGTCTGCAGACCTCCTGCACCACCCCGGTGGCCGAGGGTATGGAGATCGAGACCGAGACCCCCTCGGCAGTCGAGGTGCGGAAGTTCGTGTTGGAGTTGCTCTTCTCCGAGCGCAACCACTACTGCATGTTCTGTCAGATGAGCGGTAGCTGCGAGCTCCAGGACCTGGCGTATCGGTATGGGTTGGATCACTTTACCTACCCTCGGCCCTATGAGAAACTGCCGGTGGACGCTTCACGGAAGTACTTCATCATGGATCACAACCGCTGTGTCCTCTGCCTGCGTTGTGTGCGTGCCTGCTCGGAGATTGTCGCCAATCACACGCTGGATGTGCAGGGCCGGGGATCTGAGTCGATGATCATCGCCGACCTCGGCGTGCCGTTTGGTGAGTCAACCTGTGTGGAGTGCGGCACCTGTCTGCAGGTCTGTCCCACCGGCGCGCTGATCGACGCCCGCAGCGCCTATGGCGGCCGCGAGAAGGACGTGGAGCACACGGAGACTACCTGTATGCAGTGCAGCGTGGGCTGCACGCTGGACGTGGTCACACGGTACAGTCGACTGCTGCGGGTGGATGGCGTGTGGGACTCCGAGCCCAACGGCGGATTGCTGTGCGTCGATGGGCGTTTCAAGCCGCTGTATGAGACCCGCAAGCGCATCACCGCCCCGATGGTGCGTCGCGATGGCAGGCTGGTAGAGACCGGCTGGGATGAGGCGCTGCGTATGGTCGCTGAGCATCTGAAGGCCGACAAGTCCCAGGGCCTGGCGACCTGTGCCACCACCGACGAGGCACTGGCGGCCTTCGCCCAACTCTTCACCAAGGTGGATGGCGAGGCCGGGCTGCTGGAACCTGTGGCCCCGCCTCTGGGGTACGGCACCGAGGCGAAGCTTAAGGATATCCTGGACGCCGACTTCATCGTCGTCGCCGGGGCTGACCCGTTGGAGTATCAACGTGTGGTGGGCTACTTCATCTACCGCGCTGCCGACAAGGGGACCAAAGTAGCGGTAATCGCGGAATCGGAGAACAAGCTCAGTGAGCGGGCCGACATGACGGTCTCCTACGCCGAGGCCGACCAGGTCGCCAAGGCCGCCGCCGACGCTCAGAAGATCGTGCTGATCTACAGCGTGGGCGTCAAAGGCCGTGTCATGGCCGCGTTCCGCCCCCTGGGCGATCGACTCTTCTACCTGGCCCTCAGCCCAGGACGCAACCAGAAGGGCGCCGAGGCGGCAGGTCTGAAGCCCGCCCAACTCAATGGGGCGACGACGCGCTACTTCCTCATCGGCGAGCAGGAGGCAGAGGCTGCATGGGCCCAGGCCCTGGAGGGCGGCTTCACCGTGGTGCACGCCAGCTACCACTCGCCACTGACGGAGAAGGCCGATGTGGTCCTACCGGCGCCCGTGTGGTATGAGCGCACTGGACACGTCACCAACCTGGAGGGGAGCACCAAGCCGCTCCATGAGGTCATGCCCATGCCCGAAGGCGTGCGCGATGACGCGGAGGTCCTCACAGCCCTGGCGGCGATGCTATAGTTGGAACGCCAGAGCGTACGGAAAGCAGGAGTATTGCAATGGGAGATAAAATCAAAGTCGCTTCACAGTGGCTGGAGTCATGCGCCGGCTGCCACATGTCCTTCCTGGACATCGATGAGAGGATCGTCGAGCTTCTCAAGCACGTAGAGCTCAGTTCCACCCCCATCACGGACCTCAAGCATCCACCCGAGGAGGGGGTGGATGTCGGGATCCTCACCGGCGGCATTGGTAACGAAGAGGAGGCCGAGGAGGCCCGCCTGATGCGTTCGCGCTGCAAGATCCTCATCGCCATGGGCGATTGTGCTGTCACGGGCGGCATCTGCACCATGCGCAACTTCTTCGACAAGGAGGAGGTGCTGCGTCGCGGCTACATCGAGACCGAGAGCACCGTTGATGGGGAGATTCCGCAACATGAGGATCTCACGCCGCTCACGGAGAAGGTCATGCCGGTGGACGAGATAGTACCGGTGGACATCTACCTCCCCGGTTGCCCTCCGTCGGCCGATGCCATCTGGTATGTCCTCACAGAGTTGTTGGCGGGACGGATGCCCAAGTTGGAGGGCAAAGTGCTCAAATACGGGATGGATGGAGGATAGAGTGATGGCCGCACAGAAAATTACAATCTCACCGGTGACCCGTATTGAGGGCCACGCGAAGATCACGATCTATGTGAATGAAGCGGGGCAGGTGGAACGCTCTTTCTTCCACGTGGAGCAGTTCCGCGGGTTTGAGAAGTTCTGCGAGGGGCGCATCTACTACGAGATGCCCCAGATTACGCCGCGTATCTGCGGCATCTGCCCTGTGAGCCACCACCTGGCCTCAGCCAAGGTCTGCGACGCCATCGCGGGCGTATCCCCCACCCCCACGGCCCACAAGCTGCGCGAGTTGATGCACATGGGCCAGATCATCCAATCTCACGGCATGCACTTCTTCGAGCTTGCCGGACCCGATTTTGTGCTGGGTTGGGATGCCGATCCCAAGATCCGCCATGTCGGTGGCATCGTGGAGGCGAATCCCGATCTGGCTATCAAGGCGGTGAAACTGCGTGCCTTTGGGCAGGAGGTTATCAAGCGGCTGGGTGAGCGTCGCGTCCACCCCATCTTTGCCATCCCTGGCGGCGTGACCAAGCCACTGCAGCCCAAGGACCGCGATTGGATCCTGAAGGAGTTGGAGACACAACTGGCGACCGCCCAGGTCGGCATTGCATTCTTCAAAGATTGGGTTATGGAGCATGCCGACATGGTGAACGAGTTCGCCGTCTTCCCCTCGGCCTATATGGGGCTGGTGCAGGACGATGGTGCACTTGAGCTCTATGATGGCACGCTGCGCATTGTGGATGAAGAGGGTAGTGTGCTGGAGGAGTTTGACCCCACCCACTACCTGGACTACATTGGCGAGCACGTCAACCCCTGGACCTACCTGAAGGCGCCTTTCTACAAGAAGCGGGGCTACCCCGACGGTGTCTACCGCGTGGGCCCGCTGGGTCGCCTGAACGCCGCCAGCCATATCAGCACGCCCATCGCTCAGAGCGAGATGAAGATCTGGAAGTCGCTGAACGGCGGTAAGCCTGTGGAGGGGACCCTTTACTTCCACTATGCACGTCTGATCGAGATCATCTACGCCCTGGAGCGCGTCCAGGAGCTGATGGACGACCCCGACATCATGGGCGAGGATGTAGCCACCCTGCCCGCCGAGATCACGGGCGAGGGGATAGGCGTGCTGGAGGCGCCGCGCGGCACGCTTTTCCATCACTATTGGACCGATGAGCAAGGCCTGATCGCCAGGGCGAATCTGATCGTCGCCACCGCAGGCAACGCCTGGGCCATGGACCACTCGGTGAACCTGGTAGCCAAGCGCTACGTAGACGGCAACAACCTGCAAGAGGGGATGCTCAACCGCGTTGAGGGTGCCATCCGGGCCTATGACCCCTGTCTCTCCTGTTCCACCCATGCGATGGGCCAGATGCCTATCCATATCGAGCTGGTAGGGCCAGACGGCAAGGTCCTGGATGTGCTACAGCGCGACTGAATACACCGCCTCTGACACAGACAGAACCACCTCCAAGGCCTCCAGGGTACCCTGGAGGCCTTGGCCGTAGCCCAAAGCGCGATAAAGTCCAAGGACAGTAAGGCACGGACATACAGCGGACCTGGACGTCATGTGCCTCTCAACCGACCCGAAAAAGGAGCGACGTTTGACGAACACAGGACAACCGCACGCACGCACTCTGATCGCCGGCTTCGGCAACATCTTCCGGCGCGATGATGGCGTGGCGTGGTACGTCATCAACGCCCTGCGCACACGGTGGCAGCAGCCGCCGCTGGCGCAGTTGGACGATGGGTTCAATGAGCTTGGGCGACCGGTGGATACCGTCCTGCTCCATCAGTTGGTGCCAGAGCTGGCCGAGGATCTGAAGGACTACGCGCGGGTGATCTTCGTGGATGCCCATGTCGGTGAGACCATCCCGGAGCCTATCCACGTCGAACCTCTGGCGGTGCGCCATCGCACGCCTTTCGTCTACCATCAGACCCATCCCTCCACCGTCCTGGCGCTGGCCCGGAGGCTCCATGGGCATGCTCCCCAGGCGTGGCTGGTCTCGGTATTGGGACACGATTTCGACTTCGGCGACACCCTCTCCGAAGCGACGGCCCGCCTGGTCGAGCCCGCCGCCGAGCGCATCCTGGCGCTGCTCGCGGTGCCGAGAGAGACAGAGGGGCAGCCCCATGCATGAGCTGGCCGTCACGGAGGACATCCTGCGCATCGTACAGGAACACGCCGGGCGTGCCGGGGCCGCCCGCGTCACCGACATCTATGTGGTCATCGGTGATCTCAGCAGTTTTGTGGATGACTCCATCCAATTTTACTTTGATGCACTATCGCCGGGGACAGTGGCGGAGGGGGCAACCCTGCACTTCAAGCGCATCCCAGTGCGTTTTCGCTGCCGGGTATGCAGCCACGAGTTCCAGCCCGCAGGGCGCGAC